>ENA-OUVC01000802-OUVC01000802.1-marine-metagenome-genome-assembly--contig:-NODE-802-length-19451-cov-4.307164_pt1 | contig 19451 bp, 13 predicted proteins | sample MGYA00248622_ERZ508571 | MGnify/ENA primary metagenome ERZ508571 (study PRJEB26236, sample SAMN06267175) | marine metagenome | isolation source: Columbia River Estuary | place: USA:Columbia River Estuary... | reverse complement strand
TAAGGAAACCAAACAAAAACTAGCAATCGTTGCAAAATTAGCGAGATATTTCTCTTCTAAGGTACATATTGTTACTCCAGAAGAAACCGACTCGAACGTGGCAGAAAGTTGATCACGCGCAGTCGCCAACCACTCAAGGCTGATCGCCTTGGCGTAGTCCTGAATTGCGTTTTGTACCGCGACGCTAGACAGGTCTAACTGTTCTTCGGTTCTGGTCAAGAAGTGTGACTGGGCCAGAACAAGCATCTGTTCAGCGTTCTTTCGGTCGATAATGGCTGACTCCTTCATGAGGTCCGCCGACACCAGCAAGTCATCCCGAGCTAATTCAACAAGGTTCATCACAACCGGTAGCGACAACCTTGCCGAGAATTCGGCACACGTCTTCAAGACCCTCTGAAGCAGATCCGATCCCCACTGCAATAGAGACGATGACATTAACTCTTCAGCGCGTATCCGCGATGCATCCCTAGCCGTGCGTGCTTGGCTCTCCAACTGCAAGATCCAAAGCTCAATGTCTGATTGTTGAATAGCAGCCAACGAGGACGTCATCAAATCCATCACAGTCTGAAACTCGTCATGAAGATGCAAATCAGAAACAAAGGAATCAGAAATCTGTCGGTGATTGCTATTCTCTGATAGCTGACAGGCGAGCATGAATTCATCATGATGTATACGAGCGAGTTCGGAGACCTTACTTTGTTGGGACAATTCCTTTGCAGCCTCTGCGCCTAGAAGAAAAAAGGCTGCCCGATTGAAACCTTCTGACAAATGTTCCACGATTGAGCGTTGCAATAAACGCAATAAATAGCCGTGAAACCGATCTCGACCAATTGACAAGGTTGCATAACCGAACGACGAGACAGCACCCTTGGTCAAGTTCTCATGCCAGCCGTAACCGCCACCGTTATTCGCGCCAGCAAACGGTCGGTTCCATACGTGATGAGTGAACTGGTCCTGGATCCTTGCCGAAGTCGTGACTGAAGCCAACGTATCCCCGACTGATCGAAACACATTCTGAGAGTTTCCAAGATCAAGTCCGTCTATGGTCTTTCGGCCGATCATGAATGTGGAGTGCGGTCCTCGAGTGCCCGTACGGATCACAGCTGGAACAAGTGCCGAATCTGATGCTTCATCATCCCAATATGCAGATAGGAATTCAGAGACAAACGCAGCCGAGTTCGCAGTCATCTGATCTGACACAACACTTCCGAAAACATCTGGTGTAAATGCAACCATCACAGGAAAAGCCCCATCGAGATGGGTTCTGCGCAGAATGTCAACAACGTCGAGCATGATCCCAGCACCGGTTCCACCCGCCATCGAACCAATAACGATTGTCAGAGGTTGAGGAACGGGGGTCCCAGGTGCAACCGTTACTCCGAGTAGTTGTGACACCTTTGATAGCACCGGACCACCAACTGCACATTCGGCGAATGCTCTACTCACTCTCTGGCGCACAATATCTTGCGATGCAATAAATGTCATCCGCCCAAGAGCTCGGGCTGGAGGCGGAGCCATGTTTAAAGGGACCCCAACATTGTTTGGGTTGGGTCGCCAGCCCATCATTTCCCTAAATCCTGCCGAACCCTGAGGGAATCGGGCGTCAACGACCGATGCGATGTTTGGGTAAGTTCTGTAATTCACCATGCTGATGTAGTCATCTGCTGGCAAAGTCGGAATCGAGGGGTCTTCTTGATAGTTCGTACTGTCAATACCAATGAACTGCCACGCATCCGGGAATGGCCCGTCCCAACCTGCTCGGTCCAGTCGGCGCTGCACACCTTCTCGTACCAAGCGAACAGTTTTCAGTCCCGCTCCGCCACATCCGATCATGATCACTGGTCTCAACATCGTGTTCTCCTCGTTGATTCGATACTTATCAAACGATTGACTGACCGAAAATTCAATTCACACTCGCGTTGAAAACTGTTAAGCAATCTTCTCTAAGAATTAAGCGACTGCTCCAACTCGTCCAGTGCAGAATTGAGATCATCCACGAGAGAGTCGAGTGTTGGCTGTAGGTCATTGAGATCTTGATTCAGATCATTGATGTTTTCGTTAAAATCATCAACTTCATTTTGCGAACAGCTACTCGTCAACAACGATAGGCAGACCACAGAAGTTACAATAAGGACGCTCTTCATTCGAATATTCAAAACATCTTCCCTTCTCAATTTGAAATTTGGTATACGAAATTTGTGATTGCAGTAACGACAAACAAGATCGCCACCCATGGCAATATTTTGGCTAACTGCACAGACAATTTGAATTCTGAGAATGTCGATAGGGCCGAGACAAAAAGAAGGAACCCGATAATCATCACTAGGGCGCTAGCCGTTGGCTGAGCTTCATACATCTTGATTGGCCCACTTTGAATCAATGCGGTCACCGCTCGTCCGCAGCCACATCCTGGGCAGGCGAGTCCAATTGACTTAAGCGGACATTCATAACTGCCCACCGAGCCGATCAGTGTGCCAAGTCCGCCCATTCCTAAAGTTCCAAAAGAAATGAAGAAGTAATCCCGTGGCTCAATTGTTCGCCATGTAACTGCTATCGGTTGAATACTCTGCGCACCTATCAAACGTCGCATCGCACGTGCCTCATAAGAGATTTTCTCTTTTCACAGAATCGACCGAATCAAGGTTGCAGTCAAGACGCACACAATAATGATGGCACCGATGACTTCTGATACGAAGAATCTCTTCTTCGATATGTCAACGTCCGTGCTTAAGGAAACGCTCTTATTGGATATCGCTGGAATAAGACTGGAGATTCCCGCGACAAACAACACAACACCTCCTCCAAGACTGAGATAAAGGGCCATCTCAATTTTGACTGACGACCAATCTCCGACCGAACTCGGAATGATCCATCCCAAAGCTTTTCCGCCAACCCACACAGCCAGCGAATACAAAACACACGTAACGCCAACAAGTACCGAGAGAACGCCGCAAATCACGACGACAATCCGCGACTTCATAACTAATGCCATGATCCACGAGGCGATCGCAAGCCACATCCCAGCCAAAAGTATGCCACTCCCATACAGTGCATCACCTGGAATTTCAGCGCGGAATCCCCCTCCCTCAACCCCAAGCGTCAGCCATTCAACATGGTGGTTAATCGCTAATAGGACTAATGGAACTAGGGCCACCAACGGAACGACAGGAACTGAAATCTTGGGTCCGATCTGTTCTCCAGAATTCATTCGTTGAACAACAATGATCCCCAAAATCACACTTCCCAAAACGGTAATCGGCACACCCGGACCTTGACCGGCCTGCGCTTTGGCCATATCAATTCCAGCGAGATCAATTGAAGGAATAATTGAAGTAATGACTCCGAGCAGTAGTCCGAGAACTGTCCCCATCCAGCCAAGAACACCAGCGGCTAAACCAACAACAAACAATCCTGATTGTTTGCGAAATAGGAGAAGGACGATTCCGGGAATCGATAAACAAATGACTGTCCAAAGAATTCCAATCCCACCAGGAACGTCAGTGATGTTGTAAGTCCGGATACTTGCACTAAATGGCCGAATCAAAACCCATGGCATTGTCGCGCCATAAATACATAACATCAAAAGTGAGAGCGGCAATAACACTTTCATCTGGGATGCTGGCGCGGTCGTCAAATTCTTTTGGTTGACAGCTATGTCCGTATCACCAAAATCGGACCAGGTTGCAAATGGATCGCTCATGAGAATGGGTCCCAGTTCGCCTGTAGCGCTGACTGAGGAACGCTTTCAAATCCATCTTGGTTATCAGCTGACAATTTCTTTCGATTGATAATCCCAAAAAAAACTACATAGACGATTCCTAGTGGCCCGAGTAAAAGACTGGCGGTGAAAGACAGTTTGACGGGTAATTTCAGAATTGTTCCGAGCACTGCGCCAATCGCTGACCATCCAAGACCCCACATCAAAAGAATCAGGATGAATGCGATATACGAAGCAACCCCAGCCATCGGCTAACTCCAAGTTTCCTCTGTTGAGAAATCTTTCGTCTCGATCTGAGCTGATACGTGCCCTCTAAAGGATGACAACGGACCAATCGGATCAGAGAGTTCGACGATCCATGTCGCCGCGGTGAACTCAACACCAGGTTCTACTTGGACATGTCCAACTTGATCTGCCATCTCGTCATACTTCGGCAAAATCATCTCAGGAGCCGAATTTCGAAGATGCGGAACAGTGTCACTAATCAGATCAGCCAAATATGGAACAGCCTCATCGGGGGGTGTCTCAAGACTTGATAAAAACTCTCGTACACCCATCCCCGACAACGCACTGCCGGGACCACTGATTTCAACTGCTCCTAGCAAAGTCTCTACTGGGGTTCGTCGAAGATCTTCGGCAATCATCTGAGATTTCTGTTGCACGAGCTTCTTCTGCAGTCGACCACCCACAAGACGACGACGGAAGTCAGAGCGTGGATAATAAATTTTGTCATTAGTGATGGGGTGACGACCAACAACACTTTCAGGAGACGCGTTATCTGATTCGGGAATGATGTTGTCACCGGGGCTCAAAATTCGAGAATTTTGATATCCAATTTTCCATTCCTGATTCAAGACATCCATAATCTCGGTTAACCAGCCAGAGTGAATCGTCTGACTTCGAGCATTAAGAAACGGCTTCATCTGCTGCAGATCTTCTGGGCGTGCTGTTGCTAGAACAAAACTTGGTGGCCTATTGATTTCACCAACCGACTTTTCGGCTGCGCCAAATTGCAATTCACGTCCGAACGGAACATGCGCTACCTCTCGGATAATTGCCTGCCAATCGCTGAATTGTTCTGCTACAGAAAGCAGACGAACAATTTCTCTCGCACTGTGCTGACCGCGTTCATAGGCTCTTTCGTACTCATCTTCCATTCGGCTTAAGCGGAATCTCGCACGTACCAATTCGCGACCCAGCGAAACCAATCTTGCGATTAATCCAAAGAGATAGACAAAGAGGGTGAGAGCAAGAAAGAGAATTGGAAGTGGCGTGAAAATAACACATGCGATTGACGCTGCAAGAAGAAGCAGAAAGACTAAGACTCCTCGTCGAGTCCAACGGCCGAACTTTTCGGTCGCAGCAGTCTGTGCTTCATGTGCACCAGGCCGGTGGGACAGTAACTCAATTGCAGACTTAAGATCTGCCTGAGCGGTGTTCAGCCCTTGCAAAATAACAGTACCTACTCGCCATAAAAGACTCTTTGACTGGGCGGCCAACCAAGCCTTCCAACGACCTTCCAACTTGTCGAGTTCGACCATGAAGTAGTCCATTGAATCCAACAACCCGTATGCCTTGCGTGCACAGACATTTCCTACGTGCACTAACTGCTGTGTGGGATGGTGCATATACAAAACGCCGTAGTCAAAACGAGTTCCGCAATGATCGCAAGCCTTTTTTTGCGACCAAAAACCATTGATCGGCTTATGTTGTTGAGATGCGATCGCGTAAGCCTCGTTGGCCTTTGCGAACTCAGACTTCAGATCCTCTCGTTGGCCTTGATAGAAACTTGTAACCAAGACATATTCAGTCGGATTAAAATCGGGGTGATTTGGTCGATGCCGCTCATCATTCACTTTTGATTCGGCGGGAGTAACTTCAACTGCTTTTGTTGAGTCTGTTGTTACTACATCACCGTTTTTTTGCTCTTCACTCGGCAAAGTAGCTGAAGAATCTGCTTTCGTAATTTTGTTTTCCGAAAGGTTTTGGGCCGACGGAATCGGTTGTGCTGGTGGAGGAGTCACTGCCTTAACCGACTTATTCTTTTTACGTCGTAAGAAGTTGCGTTTTTGTTTTTTGGTTCCGTCTTTAGAAGTGCCGCCCGAATTTGATGTCTTTTTCTTCTCACTGTTTTCTAATTCAGCGGCCTTTTTTTCTGCTTCGGTCAATCCAAAGCCACCTGACGCGACAAGTTCACGAACCTCACGGAATCGTGTTTGCAAAGCATCGCTTGCAATGACATCGACCGGAGAGATTGAAATGTCGTCATCGTTGAGAGACAGCATTGCCCGCTCAAATGGCGATAGGGAAAAATTCTCAAAACTTGGCGCCGGCCCGATTGAGGCAGGGTCAGTGAATACGAGCCGATGCACTCCACTAGTCGGGAGCTTGATGGAATCTGGAAACTTTCCGCCGTCAACTAATCCCAAAGCGACCCGTTGCAACAGTTCCCATGGCAGTGATTCACCGATCGCGTCCATCGTCTCGTTGTTGTTCAGTGACTGCATCAAATCTAAGAACTCGTCCTGCGAGAGATCTGGTGCAAGAGGATCAAACTTGAGCGAGATAGATGAGTCGGCGCCGAACGTAACCTTTTGCACCCAACCTTCAACTTCATTGCGTACTTTTGCGACGAGTGATCGGGGAATGTTTTGTAAAGCTGCGGCGAACTCTTTAAAGAAGAATCGAATGCCGTCGCGCATTCCCATCTTGGTACCTTTAGACTTAATTTTCGACTTCAACGGGCGCATCGCAAACGAACCCTGATGACCCAATTCGGTAATGAGATATTCTGGAATAAGGGTTCCAGGCGGCACAGATCGGGCATTCATCAAATCGCCTGGCACCGACCAAGGTCCACTCATCGGGAAAGCAACGCTTAAAACGTTGTCGGTGAGTCGTCCGGCATTTACAACCCTAAGAAATGCTCGAGCAAGTCGAATCGGTTTGTGATCGCCGCGAGTTTCATCAAAGCCTTCATCTAGCAAAGGGCCACGTTGCCAAGTAAACGATCCGCTGACCATGAGAGCCAGTAACGATACGAGTGACGCACGGTGACCATCACGCATAGGTTGCGCCGCGACTTCAGGATCAATACGAACCACAGGCTCCTGCGCCAAGTGCATGCCCCACATCGGGTTAAAAGCTTCAGCGATGACGCCTTTTGTCTCAATGATTGAGCAGGTGCACGAACGAAAAGTTGTGTCGTTACTGTCGGCGAATGCCCCTCGCACCATTTCTAGTACTGCCAACTCTTTATTGAATCGGTCCAGAGACAGCGTCCCAAGATTGGCTTCTCGGAGCGCAATGACTGTGACATGTCGCCATCGACGCGCCGTCAGAAGATCGAAGAGTCCTTCTTCTTGTACTGATACCCCATCAGAAAAAAGCACTTTGGGTAGATCTAGAACGCCTTCGCTTTCAAGATCTACCCTGGCCACAGTTTGAAGAATGTTTGCTGATGCCCACTCGGATATCAGTTCGTTTGAACCTCTATCAGTGGCTCCAAACTCCCCAATCAGAATCGAGAGATTTGCACTCACGATGCTGAGTCACTCTCCTCAGGACGATGGTTATGAACCGCAGTTCTGACATCGGTGTAACCGCGACGCAAATCCGACATCAGCTCCAGTAGAAGGGTGTCGGTCGGATCTACTGAACCAGTATTTTCTCGCCAGTGAGTTTTCATCAAAGGTTTTACGTCTAATTTTTGAAGCATCTGTAGATAATTGTCAAGATATTCGAGAACATTCTTCTGGCGAGCATGGTAGTCATCTCCTCTAACTTTGCCTGCGCGTGCACTATCTACAGGAGCATAAACAGACCGTCCTCCCTCCTTAAAACCATCATTGAGGAAATCGGTCATCACTTTTGACAATTGGAACTCGTCTGCAAGACCTCCGCCCATTCCGTAAGAAATAAGTGCGCCGTACGCATTGAATGCGGCTTTACCTTTCACGGGTGCTTCTGCAAAAGTCAAGACCATCGACTCAAGAAGTGCCGGAAGAATGTTGTCCCTATTCGTTGCTGTTAAGAGATACTTCGGGAATTCATGAACTCCCTCGTGGTCAACGATGCGGTTCACTTCATCAATAGAGGCGGTGCAATAACCCAACGCTCTGGTGATCGCGAATCCACGAATCGCAGAAAGGCGCAGTTGGTCCGGAAGCGGAATGAAATTCTCTAAAATGCGAGCACGTCGCCACAACCAGAATGAAGATCGCAGAAGACTCTCATTTACTATGTTGCTCAGACTTTGAGTCAAGGGCTGTGTGAAAGAACTAACCACGCTCGGACTTACCGGATTATCTAAGAAACTTGAAATCAAAACTGATTCTGCTTCACCACCGGAGAAAATCCATTCAACATCACCAGGCGTTCTTAAAAAGCCTTGCACTACCCCCTGGGTAATTGCGCGGGCTGGGTGACCTTCGCCGAAAGGAAAGCCCTGAACATTCAGGCTCGTCTTTATGTCCTGGGAATGGACAGTGGCATACATATTTGTATCGAGTTCCATCAACGGACGTGATTGATTCAAAGCCTCTTGAAGTTTCGTTTTGTACGTAGACAAACGCGTTGAGTGATCAGGAATTGGTACACCGGTCTTGGGGTTCATCTCTGAGAGATAGTCAGATAGACCTTCAGACAAAAACCGGCTTGTTTCGGTAGACGGTCGAAGTAGCCACGAATCAACGCGTGCTTCAAGATCGGCTAAGTCGTCACCAACTCTCACTGTTGCCGTTTGCCCAACCCCCCATTTGGGAGCCGAATTTCCGATTGTCGCTGCCCAAATAATTGGGATGACCGTTTCATCTCTGCCCTTACTGAATCCACCGCGGATCAAGAGTGTTCTGGCAGCCTGCAGCGGATCAATAGGCAAGTTATCCCTGCCATCACCAAGAGAGCTTTCTAATAGTTCCCTTGCTCGCTCTGGCCAAGTTGTATGGTCTTCGAGATAAAACTCAACGGGGCTGGGCGCAAAACTTGTTGGAACCACACCATCATTTTTTGGCCAAAGTGAAACCACTGCAGGGTTTCCATCTTGTGGGGTTGTCAAAGAACTAAGTCGGTTAAGCGATTGCTGCATACCTGCATAAACAGCGTTCAACATATTTGTGGCAACTGCCTCTAAGGTCACAGACAATTGGTCGCGAACCTTAGCAGACCACTCGTAACTAATTGCCTTGGCAAAGTCTTCGATTGTTTTCTGGACTGGTGAACTCGTGACGCCTAAGGTCCCCTTGGCGCCAGCTCCCAAATGCTTTTGTGCTTGCATACGATACTGATCGGCATTTTTGCGATCCGTTACTGCGGCTTCCTTCATGACTCCAACTGATTCCAACAAATCCGCTCGAGCTGTTTCAACCAAACTCATCACAACAGGTAACGACAACCGTGCAGAGAACTCAGTACAAGCCTTGAGAACTGTTTGATAAAGCTCAGATCCCCACTCTTTTAAAGTCGCCGAAGTGTTGTCTTGCGCTCTACTCTGTGACGCAACTTTGGCAGTCTGGGCTTGAGCCATAATCTGCTGTGACCAAACTCCGGCACTCAACTGATTCGTTGCCGGGAATGCTTGCTTGACATGATTTACAATTTGTTGAAATTCATCTTTTAGCTGTTCATTTGAAACGAACGCACTTGAGACCTGCCTGGTGCTTCCTTTTTCCAACAATTGGCAAGTCGACATAAATTCATCTCGATGTATGCGAGCAAGTTCAGAAATCTTTGCTTGCCCAGACATCGCTTTTGAAGCAGATTCACCGATGAAAGAGACGGCCGCGGTGTTAAACCCGTCGGTCAAGTGCTCAATGATTGAACGATGAAGTAGTCGACTGAGATATTCTCGGAATCGATCGCGGCCGATTGACAAAGTAGTACTTCCAAATGAAGACAGGGCTCCTTTTGTTAAGTTCTCATGCCATCCATACCCTCCGCCATTACGTGGTGCAGACGAGGCCCAGTTAACTGTAATGAAGTTGTAAAATTGATCCTGAACTTTGGCAGAAGTTGTAACAGCAGCTAAAGCTTCACCAACTGCGCGATACACATTTTTTGAATTTCCAAGATCGAGTCCGTCCATGTTGCGCCGGCCAACCATGAATGTTGCGTGCGGTCCGCGTGTACCGACTTGAACTGTCGGCGGCACAAGGGCACTGTCGGTGCCTTCGTCGTCCCAATACGCCGACAAAAACTCTGATACGAAAGCTGCCGAATTGGCAGTCATTTGATCTGTCGCGACAGCTCCGAAAATATCTGGAGTAAAGGCAACCATCACCGGGAACGCACCGTGAGTGTGCGAACGGCGAATCAAGTCGATCACGTCGAGCATGATTCCAGCACCAGTACCACCGGCCATTGAACCTACGACAATTGTGATGGGAGCCGGCACCGGCGTGCCAGCCGGAACAGTGACGCCTAGTCGTTGAGATACTTCAGAAAGAGTTGGACCACCAGAGGCACATGCACTAAAAGCCGTCAACAGTCTTTGCTGGACGATGTTCTGAAGCGCCAGTACTCCAGCGGCACGACCGACGGCGCGCAGCTGGCCTGCTCCTGCCTGAAGTGGAACTGAAACCTGTGTGGGGTTTGGCCTCCATCCCATCATCTCTTTAAAACCAGCTGAACCTACAGGAAACTTGGCATCTAGCGCTGCCGCTAAATTGCCGTAAGTTGTGTAATTTAACGAAACGCTGATGTAATCATTCGCCGGTAACGGCGGGATAGAAGGATCTTCCTGAGTGGTCAGCGTGTCAATTCCGAGGAATTGCCAAGACTCTGGAAACTCGCCCTCCCATCCAGCATGTATGAGGCGTCTCCTCACTGCATCTCGAACGTAACGAACCGCCTTTTGGCCCGATCCTCCACAACCGATCATGATTACTGGTCTCAACATGGTGATTTTCCTTCTTTCGTAATTACAACTATTGGATTAAGCAAACGGATCATTGAACGGATCCGAGAATGGGTCTGTCGTTGCTGACGAATTGTCAATCGCATTTCCATCATCGGAAGATTTGTCTTTTCTGCGACGGCGACTTTCCTTTTTTGATGTTGGTTCATCAACAACATCATGAGAACTCATACTTGTCCCAAAGGGATCAAGGCTTGACTCGAAAGATCCGTTTGTTGGTACGGATGTTTCGAACGGATCAACTATCTCAACTTCTTCATCCTCCTCAGGGCCTTCTTGTAGACGAGATAGTGCATCAATGAAATCTGATCCAAATTGGCTTGAACCAATAGAAAACTCGAGGTTTGAAATTTGCTGTTCTAAAGAAACCATTTCATACGGATCCAAGATTGCAATCAGTTCTCCTGATGCTGACTGTTGTCCATTGGCTAAGCCCATCAACTCAGTTATCGGAACACCAATCACCCACTGGAGGCGCAAGGAAAGATCTACCTGACCTTCAGTTGGTTCACTTTGATTTTTCGACCCGCGTTGAACCCGGGTACCCGCCGAACCAAAAACAAACTGGCCGCCCGAAGACACGTACCCCAAACATTCGCGCACTGTTGAGCGGAAAAAGGTTCGCAAAGCTGACGAATGGAACGAGTAGCCGAATAGATCAAATGAGTTTTGTTTTTCTAGCAACTCAATCGCAAAATTATTTTCCATTGAGCCTGACTCGGGCGCCACAAAGGCACCGCCGTCTTGGCCACTCACAGAGCCATCTGAAGAAACCTGGATAGCAACTTTGACTCGCCGGGCTGTACCACCAAGAGCCGAAAAACGTGAAAGGGATAAGGCACTGATTGCTCTAATCAATGTCTGAATCAAAATAAATGCAGCGATCAGTAAAATCGCATTTTTTACGCCCTTGCCAACGTTCGGGCTACGCGTTAGGAACACAGTTACTGGGAAATCCAGCGCTTGGGCTTCATTGGCCACATCGGAATCGAGGGTCAGCTTGATGGGAACTGTGTAGCTTCCGTATCCATTTTTTTCCGGTGCAACTGTGAATTCGCAAATGACTTCAGCCTGCGCTGGGATCACACACTCGCTGTCCCCACCAAGGACAAACTCCTTGTCCAACGAGGTTTGATCGATCTCTACAATTTTGACAACACCTTCTGCGGCATCCGGTCCGCGGAATTTCAATTGAATTGTTGCTTTAGTTGTGTCTTTAATCTTAAATTCATTGAGCTCGTCGCCTGGGACATAGCTCGGATACAAGGCCCCGTTCGTGATTCCAAATCCAGAAACAACGGGCTTGAAGGTCACGGGGAAAGGCTTGTTGTCGGCCCCAGTCAGCCCCAAAATTGCTCCAGTTAGCTCAATCGTCAGCTTGGCCCCAAGTGCAGATTTCAGCGAAGGACTCTGAAGCAGAATGGCTAAATCCTTAGGGTTGATTGAAAATTCGGTCGCCGAACTCGTTGAAGGAACGATTTCGTTCCCGTTGACATCATCCAGGAACACTTTAAGTTTTTGCACAAGTGCCTTGCCATCAACAACTGAAATTTTCAATGGTTCAGGTTTAAATCGATCAACAGTGTCTACATTGTTGCCCTGATCATCCGTGAGCTTGATGGTTGCGATTGCCTCAACACTCAATTTTGTTTGGGCTTCGCTAGCCCCTTGCCCGGTGAAACGAACCACCCAGTCGCCTGCAAGTGACCCAAACGTTGTTTTTCTCAGCGTCAAAATTGCTCCGGTTTCAGAGGTCTTTTGAATTCCGATGGCGTTCGCTTTTGGTGCTGACTCGTCAAAGACATTGATCTTTTTATCGTCAGGCAGAATCAACTCAACCATCATCGGTTTACCTGCGTTTAGGTCACCCTCATTTGAGCCAGATTGTGACACTAAAACCTTGAAACCAGTGACCGAATCATCAGCTGTGATTTTGACTTCACGGCATTCAATTTCCCCGGACGCACAAGGCTTGGACTGAACAGGTTCATCTGGCACACCAGGAAGACCCTCAATAATCCTGCCTAATTCTGAGGTGTTGAGCGCAAAAATATATTTACCTATTGCCGGCACGACACCACAACCGCCAGATTTAATGTTGAAGTTTCCACTCTGAAAAGAACCTTCATTTTCAGCAATCAACTTCATCAATTCAGTTTGATTTGAATCCCTGTTGAGTCCAAGCGCCAACAATTGGACACCCTTTGAACGCAATTGATCCGCAAAACCATTGGCACTGCATACCTGATTCTTGATTTGGTTTACTTCTGTATTGGAAAGCCCTGAATCGTCGTCGTCGTCGTGCTCGCCATCGCTGAACCAATACAAAATCCGACAAGAGTCCGTCCCATTTGGGTCGCTATCAAAGGCATTGACAGCGCCCTTTAGCGCAACGTGGTAGCGCGTGTAGGAATCTCCGTTTAAGTTACCCTGAGCCTCGATTTTTTGACTAAAGCCGCCCAAAGAATTGGAATCGAGGGTCGTCCAACCCTGTCTTTCAACAAATGATGCTCCGAATCCGAAGATTGCCGCCGTCATTTCAATTTTATTTGTTTGATCCTCATTGAGGGATACGAAGTTTTCTACCACTGCCTTCATGGGTAAAACGCGTAGGCCAAAGGGGTCGTTACCACCTTTATTCTCACGCCTCTTTGAGTTCGCAACTAGCGACTTCGACTCATCAACCAGAAAAACAACCGAAAGCTTGCGCTTTTGACTAATGCAATCTTCCAAGTCATTTCCGGTATCGGCTGCAGCAAAATGACTGCCAGATGGGGCTTCACTAAGTTCCGATGCTCCAACCATCGGCGCCCAAGCGACAAGTGCGGAAGCACTAAGAAGACCAGCGAGAAGTAGACGCAGTGAATTCTTCTTCATCGCGCACTCTCAATGGCGACAATCGCAATGTGGGCACAGGCTAAAAGGGTTGTCGCGTAACTCAAAAACATTTTCAAAGGTCTAAACCAGCTCAAGTTCAGATAATTCGGGTCAGATCTGGCCTTTTGATCTTTATTTGACACAATTGCTCCAACAATTGCCGTCACTACACAAAGGCCGTATCCGATCAAAGAATCAAAGGCAAACATGACAATTGCCGCGGCGACTAACGCCGACATGATCCCCAAAAGGGCAATCGGGGGACGCCGAAGACCCGAAATTGAGTCCGATTCAAAATCGCTCAACGTCAAATCACTCATATACATTCCCCTAATTCTTTGCAGTCAAGATCTGTCTTAGTTATTACGCGTTTGCTTCAAACAATTCAACAGGCAGTTCTATAGAAATCAGAACCAGCCCTTATTTCCTGTCGAATAGACCCGATTGAACTCTTCATCTGATTTCGTCAGATAGATGATTCCTTCAATAAATCCAATGATTCCCATCGGAATTGCGCCAATTCCGCAGGTCAGAATTGAAACAAGAAGCATGATTAATCCTTCTTTTGAATATCCCAAAATGAATTTGTGGATACCAAGAGCACCCAAAAGAATGCCGCAAATGCCTGCCGCGATTTTGTTGCCAGAAACATCCTTTTGCATTGATCCTGGATTTGGGACATTCGGAAATGAATTAAACGGGTCAGACATACTTAATGCTCCAATAATCAAAAGTGACGGAATCGTAAACCAAATAAGATCCCAAGACGGAGCATATGTTTAATTGTGATACAAATCTTCATTGAAAGATGCAGCGTTTTCAATATTCAGTTATTTGAGGATTGGAAGTCATAATTCATGGGGATAATCAACGGTCAATTTCTTCGTAACCGTATAAATAACTTGATAAATAGGTCTCTTTCGCGAGGCAGTTTTCTAGCGATTGCCCTGCTTATGGCCATGACAGGGTTGATTATCCTCTTGGGAACCCTCATATTGGGCATTTGGCATGTCGATCTTGAAACGAAAACAGACGGCATCATTAACGTCGCTTGGGAAGTGCTCCTTCGAGCAATGTCCCCAGATCAGCTCGCCACAAACCAAAAATGGCCAGCCCGGATCATCCTGTTAGTCATCACGCTTGTCGGTTTATTGCTGGTATCCACCCTCATTTCGATCCTTAATTCGGTGATCGAACGGCGTATGGAATTTCTACATAGAGGCCGCGGAGAGGTGCATCTCTCAAATCACATCGTGGTACTGAATTGGAACAAATTCGGAATTCGGGTCATCCGAGAAATCGCCAATTCGGCTGAACCTGGTCATTCTCCACGACAGGTCGCTGTGCTCTGCGAAGAAGACCCAATCTCTCTCATGCACGACATTTCCGCCTCCTTAGCTACCGACAAGGAACTCGAGACATCAATCATTCACAAGCGATATCTGCGTCATCCAGAAAAGTGGATCACCATTCGTCGCGGAGCTGCAACTAATACCTCCGACCTTGCACACCTGACATCAATCAATAACGCTCATTCGGTCATCATTTTGCAAAATCAAGAAGACTTCGAGTCTCGCACTATCAGATCAGTTCTCGCGATTGATTCCACCTTGGCTAAAGATTCTCAAAATGCAATGCCCAACAAACAGCTTGCACTCCCTGTCGTGACCTTCGTTGAACATCATGCTCTCGCAACACGCCTTGATGCACGACTTTCACTTATCGCTAATCGTGCTGATCAAAATCGTCGGTATCTCAATTACATTCCACTTAGCCCAGATGACATTCGCCACGGAATCGAAACTCAAGTTTCTCGACATCGTGGACTTTCGGCGGTCTACCAAGACCTACTTAACTTTGGAGGCCAGGAACTTTATTTAGTAGATGGCAAAACCATTGGAGGAACATTTGGAGAATTCCTCAGCCGATCAGAACATGCCACTCCTCTATGTCTGATGAACGGTTCTCACGTTGACTTTTGGCCGAACTGGGATCAACCGATATCAAATATGCAAGTCGTTGTCTTGGCAGAAAATCAAACACACGCTCAACGTAGCGTCATCGCTCATTCAACATTTCAAATTAATGGTGCGCGGGGAAACGGGCGACACCTCAACATAGTTTCCGAAAACTATCTTTTTGTCGGGTGGAACAAATCGTCCCTCAGGCTTGCTCACTCACTTGAAGAAATTCTTCCGAATAATTCTCAGTTGAACATCATCTTGCGTTCAAGTGATGCAACTCCAGAGATATCAACATTCAGCGGGTTGCCGATTCAAATATTTGATTGTCATGCCCCTGATCCACTCGATGATGCAGAATTTTTGAAGACAATTGATCATGTTGTCGTCTTCGCTGACGAGAATGCGACTGCGGGCGAAAGCGACGCAATGGTTTTAGTTGACTTGGTTGCATGTCGACATCACGTCAATCAAATCAATGATTTGCAACGTAGATTTACAGTTGTTGCCGAACTTCGCACCAGGTCAAGCCGATATATTGCCGGCGTCAGACTTGCCGATGATCTTCTCGTCAATGACTCGCTCATGGCATCTACCGCTGTTCAACTTGCGTTTACACCCGAACTCGAACCGATCTTTATGGCCCTTCTCTCGATTGATGACCCAGTTGAACTCGTAACTCGCCACATCAATAAACTGGACTCGAATCTTGTTGGAATGACTTGGCAAGACCTGATAGTCAGAGTTGCTCAAGAGACGGGCGAGATCGCACTTGGATTTCGGCGTGTCGTCAATGATGAGCCAGAAGTTCTGCTCAATCCAATTCGCACTACCATTTTGCAATCGCAAGATGAAGTTGTCCTACTGTCACAACGAAACCAAGGTTGAATCACAATGATGTGGCTACTTTCTCTAATCATTCTTCTACCCACAGGTTGGATGGCATTAGATATTTCTATTGGTGATCAAATAAATCGCGGCATTGAATCGTTGATTTCAACCGATGGAACTCTTGCCGATCAGAAGATAGCTATTGCCTTCATAGCAGGCGCACTTGTTGCTGCCACGCCGATACACATCATTCTTCGTTATCTCGCAACACTCGTTCACGAACTCGGCCACGCTTTCACTGCCGGAATTCTTGGTGCTCGTCCTCGGACCATCACAATCGCGCCGAGTTCATCGGGTCTCGCAACTTATGAAGCTCCTCGGTCATGGGGTCGTGGTCGGATCTCAATAGTTACCTTCACTGGTTATCCGGCCCCTGCTATTGCTTCACTCGCTGCCATAAACGCTGTAAGGAGTGGACACATATATGCATGGTTTCTCTTTGCTTCTATAACACTTGCCACTTCGTTGATACTTCTGATCCGAAACGCTTGGGGCATCACTTGGACGTTGTCTTCAGTTGTTGCTTGCTACTTCATCGCCAAATACGCATCTCTTGAAATACTCGGAATTGTGTTAGTAGGACTTAGTGGCTATTTGGCAATAGAAGGAATTCGACATACCTGGGCTCAAATCCAAATTGTTCGGCTTCACCGTGGATCGGGTTGCGATGCTGAAAAGATTGGCGACGCTTGGCCAGGAACTTCGGGATTCTTTGCCTGGGTCCATCTCATAACAGTTGTCTGCATCAGTGCATACGCAGCAACTCGTGCAGTCTCTCCCTATTCCCAAGAAATAGTCGATTGGGTTCAACAACAAATGAACTAGTCGCGCTTGCGACCCTTGCGCTTCGTCTCATACCGCATTCCCGTTCCAGGCAAGGTAAATGTCCAATATCGAACCTTGTTGACAGATCGCGTAAACCTAATAAACCCGGGCAATGGGGACAAGCTCCAACCAATTCCGCTTTTGCTGAAGTTAATTCTGAAGAAGCCTAAGTTGATTGATTTACGGAACTGTAGGGCCATAGGAGTAAAGGCTATTAATCATTTGATAATTTAACTCACTATATGTTTGATTTCATTAAAGCCTTTTGGGAAAAAGTGAGTAGCTCTGGTGGCGGGTTTACACCTAAGGGTATTGTCGTTCGACTTGGAATATCTGTCGCCGCAAGTTTGATCGCAAGCATCATGTACGCCACATTTATTCGCTCAGATGATGCAAACACACAATCGGTAACCGAGGTCACCGTTCTCGTGCCAATGACAAGCGGCGATTCCACACCAATGATCCCGGCGACAGCAACGCCAACTACCCCTGCAACCAGCACAACCTTGATAGTTACGACAACCATCGCGCCCAACAAGACCACTGCTGCTGCAGAATTTGTCTCTCCGATCGCGAGCAATCCCAAAGATGGCCTTTATCTACTTAACGACATATTGAAACCAAAAGATTGGTCGAAATTTACTGGTGGAACGTGCCCCGTTTTTGTTTCGCTTGTTTTAGCGGACAGTATTCGTCTATTCAAATGGTCCACCGATCGCTGGATCGACTACTCCGATCTGCTCACTATTGCCAATGTCGGAACTCCATTACGCGTGAAGTCAGTTGATGTCACCAATGACGGCAATATTGATTATCTATACGAATTTGAAAATCCGGTCGTGGGCGGCCCGAAGCTTGGCGCCGTTTTTGCTCAGAAAGAATGTTCTTGGCACTGGATCGACGTAGAGGATCAGGGTTCTGTTTCACGCACCACTCCGTACCTCAACCATGACTCATCGTATTTATCGATGGTTGACCCAAACACTGGCCAACCATTCATCGTGAACTACAACCAATTGATTGATCGCTTTGAGGTTGTTCGCTGAACAGGGCTCGTAGCGTAACTGCCGTCGTTTACCACTAATTGTCTTAGGACAATCCTCAATACCGAGCCAAATAAACCAGTCCCGACTTGATTAGTTACTTAAATAACCGCCGAAATTCTTGTGATAATCTCTCATCGCATTGTCCTACTAATGGGGTATTAGACACTAATAAAAGGAACAATTATGACCACATGGAATGAACTTGTTGGATTTCTTGCTACCAATTACACGTGCACAATTAACGGCACTTCCGTTTCCCTCCCATATTCATTTCCCGATGGGCGCTCGCAAAATGTCTTCGTGAATCTCGATGGAAACGAGGAGCGAGGTGAATGGGTTTACGTTACTTCGGCAATTGCTGACATGAGTCATATTGGGAAATTGGAGGCGATATGTCGAATGGCTACCTCAAGAATTTGCGGAGGCGTAATAATTGATGGAAACTTTATTGTCCTTCGTGATGCAATGCCACTTGAAAATATGGACGCGAATGAAATCAACGGTCTGATTGGCACTGTTGTTGGAATCGCCGATGAGCTTGAACAGATGTTCACTGGTGAGAACAATTTCTAAAATCTAATTCACTTAGCGCTAATTAGAGACCTTTGATTAATCTCTCTGAGGTTGTTCGCTGGATAGCGATCACTCGGTTTTTATGGCCAGTAATAAACCATGACAACACTTGATCCTGGTTGAACGATTCCGTCTGGAACCACCATCTCGTTATCTTCGAGTTCTTCTGGCGAAGACAACCAAACCCCGACATAAACATTCTCGTCGTCTGGATTGTTGAACCACTGTGGGTCGGCGACCGGATCAGCGCTGTCACCTTGCTCGTACAGCCAACCGCTCTCTTCAATCTCGGCTTTTACTTGAGCAAACACTTCTTCTGCTGATCCTTCAATCTCGAAATACTCGGAGTAGGTGTCAACTGCATCCAAGCCAAAGTAATAACCCATCGTGTCTTGATTAATCTTGACACCGTTGATATTGACCACGTCGTCCCACCACATCGGCTTTGCAACTGGCACGTCGGCTTCACATTCAATTTCATTTTTTGGTTTGCGGCCGGAATTGAACAGTTCCTTTGCAATCTCATCGACACATCGTGAGATAAAAATCTGTGAATGCCCCTCTCCTTTAAAAGTAAGCAGCGTTGCGTTTGTTCCCATATGCGTCACCATTTCTTGTGCCCACCTCAATGGAGTTGCTGGATCATC
>ENA-OUVC01000798-OUVC01000798.1-marine-metagenome-genome-assembly--contig:-NODE-798-length-19548-cov-4.126188_pt1 | contig 19548 bp, 21 predicted proteins | sample MGYA00248622_ERZ508571 | MGnify/ENA primary metagenome ERZ508571 (study PRJEB26236, sample SAMN06267175) | marine metagenome | isolation source: Columbia River Estuary | place: USA:Columbia River Estuary... | reverse complement strand
CTTCAGCAGAAAGAATAGATTCTCGTCGCCGGGCCCGGAATTCTGGGGTGACATCGGGGTTCAAATCGACAATGAGGCCAACTGCGCTGTGCCAGCGTTTGTCGCGCAGCATGGCAACCACATCTTCATACTTGAGGATGGTGTAACCAATTTCGCCCTTGGCAATCCAGGTGGATTGCGCAAGGTTGCGTAACTCTTGTAGTTGTTCGGCGCGGTCTGTTTGAGAGCGTAAGGCACGCGGTAATACCGAGGGTAAATCGAGTAAATCAACGCGTGTTGCCATGGCGCCACAGTACTGTGCTAATGCCGAAATGCAAATATGCCAAGATGAGGCACATGAAGACATTCCGCAACTTTGTGAACGGTTCATTTGTCGATGCCAAGAGTGGCGAAACCACAAATGTTATTAACCCAGCAACCGGCCAGGTGTACGCCCAAGCAGTGCTCTCGCGTGAAGCCGATGTTGACCTTGCAATGCGGGCTGCTGAGCAAGGTGCGGAGTTATGGCGAGACGCCACGCCTGCAGAGCGTTCGTTGGCGTTATACCGCATGGCCGATGCGGTGGAGTCGCGTGCTGAAGAACTCATTGCGCTTGAAGTAGAGAACACGGGTAAGCCCATCGCAATTACACGCAGCGAAGAGATTCCCCCGATGGTGGATCAGATGAGGTTCTTCGCCGGAGCCGCACGAAATTTAGAGGGAAAGAGTGCGGGCGAATACATGCGGGGAATGACATCGTTCATTCGGCGTGAACCTGTAGGTGTATGTGCACAAGTTGCGCCATGGAATTACCCCATGATGATGGCCGTATGGAAATTTGCGCCTGCGTTGGCAGCAGGAAACTCCATCGTATTGAAGCCGTCCGATACCACGCCAGCAACAACAACACTGCTGGCAGAAATTGCGGCAGAGTTTTTTCCACCTGGTGTCTTCAACGTTATTTGTGGCGACCGCGATACGGGTCGTGCCATGGTTACGCACAACACGCCGTCCATGGTGTCGGTGACCGGAAGTGTGCGTGCCGGTATTGAAGTTGCGCAAGCCGCGGCTACCAGTTTGAAGCGCGTGCATTTAGAGCTGGGCGGGAAGGCGCCAGTTGTGGTGTTTGACGATGCAGACATTGAGGCCGCGGCAGAGGGGATTGCGCTTGCAGGCTTGTTTAACGCTGGTCAAGATTGCACGGCCGCCACTCGTGTCATTGTCGCGCCACGTGTGTACAACGACTTTGTTGCTGTGCTCACCGAAAAAGTTGCCGCAACAAAAACAGGACAACCCGACGAAGATGTTTTGTATGGCCCTTTGAATAACGCAACGCAGTTAGCGCGCGTGTCTGATTTGGTCAACCGTGCGCCCGATCATGCCAACATCACGACAGGAGCAGCTGCGGTGAACGGCGACGGCTATTTCTACATGCCAACAGTGATTGCCAATTTACGTCAAGACGACGAGATGATTCAGAACGAAATATTTGGACCCGTACTCACTGTTCAGAAATTCAGCGATGAAGATGAAGCGGTGCGGTGGGCAAATGGCGTGGAGTATGGGCTCGCATCATCGGTATGGACGAAAGACTTCGGGCGCGCAATGCGCATGGCAAAGCGACTCGACTTCGGTTGCGTCTGGATCAACACGCACATTCCCGTGGTGGCTGAAATGCCGCACGGCGGATTCAAAAAGTCTGGTTACGGTAAAGACCTGTCGGCGTACTCACTCGACGACTACACACGCATCAAACACGTGATGGCAAATTTGAATAGTTAGTGAACGCCCCACGTAAAGGTTTGCTTCACGAGTTCAAGGTATACAAAGGTTTCGGTACTGGTGACCCCAGGGGTCGCCCGAATGGCGTTGGTGGCCTCGAGGAGTTCGCCTTCGTCTCGCACAACGACTTCTGCAAGAAAATCATATGAACCTGCGGTAACGACAAGGTATTCAATGATGTCAAGATTCTTTAACGTTTGGGCAACTTCGCTGGTTGCGCCAGTGGTGCGAATGCCAATCATCGCCACTCGTTTGCGGCCAACCATGAGCGGGTTGGTTACTGCCACCACCTGAATGACGCCGGTGTCGATAAGGCGTTGAACGCGCTGACGAGCAGCAGCTTCCGACAAACCAACGGCCGATGCGAGTTTGGTGTAGGGCATGCGGCCATCTACCTGAAGTTGCTCAATGATGAGTTGGTCGACGCCGTCGATGCGAACGCCAGCAGGGGTGGAGGGCACAGATGTCACCGATACAGCGTATTGCGTGGGCGAGGAGAGAGACGAGTGGGTGTTACGCTTTGCGAACAATCTTTGGTGAATTTTTGGTGCTCGGGAGGCAATCGTTGTGAACAACTCAACATCTGAAGTCATTCACCTCGATCACGTGCGCAAGCAATACGGTGCGTTCACCGCTGTAGAAGATGCCAACTTCTCTATTGGTCGCGGCGAGTTCTTCGCCATGCTGGGGCCATCGGGCTGTGGCAAAACTACAACATTGAAAATGATTGCAGGTTTTGAGCAGCCAACAAGCGGCAGTGTTTTCCTTGAAGGCGTGAACGTTTCTACTGTTCCGCCGTACAAGCGCAATGTCAACACCGTTTTTCAGCAGTATGCGCTGTTTCCGCATATGAGTGTTGCCGACAACATTGCCTTTGGTCCACGCAGTAAGAAACTCGACGAGTCAGAAGTAAAAAAACGCGTGGGCGAAATGCTCGATGTAGTGCGCTTGGCGGAATTCGCCGACCGTCGTCCGAGCCAACTCTCGGGTGGTCAACAACAACGTGTTGCGCTGGCTCGTGCCTTGGTGAACTATCCCAGTGCGCTTTTGCTCGATGAACCGTTGGCGGCTCTCGACTTGAAGTTGCGCGAGGCCATGCAAATTGAACTCAAGCGCATTCAACGAGAAGTCGAAATCACTTTTGTATTTGTCACCCACGACCAAGGCGAAGCGCTCACCATGAGCGATCGCATCGCAGTCATGAGCCAGGGTGTTGTTGAACAAATCGGCACGCCAGTCGACATTTACAAGAAGCCTGAGTCGCTCTTCGTGGCCGGATTCATCGGCTCAGCAAACCTTTTGCCGTCAACGGTCAGCCAGTTCGACTCAGCGGGTGGAACAGTGGTGTTGCAAGGCGGGGGAACAGTGACGGTGACCCGTGACAATGTGGCCAGCGACGTCACCTGGGCCACTGGTGAAGAAGTCACCGTCATGTTGCGCCCAGAACATCTTCATGTCACCGTTGAGCGTCCTGTAGGCGATGCCCTCCAGGCTGAAGTGACCGATGTGGTCTTTCAGGGGTCAGCTGTACGTTTGGTTTTGCAGCTGGAGAACGGTACTGAGGTGACCGCAATAGTGGGAGGCGATGTCGACCTGCCATTTTTGCGTCCTGGGGCTGCTGTATGGCTCTCGTGGCTTGCGGCGTCACCGTATGTGCTCGACGGGTGGCCAGAACTCGCAGGAGCAACCACCACCAACCTTGAATCCATCGAAGCCGCTTTGTAAATGCTCATTTTCTGATTTATATCCACTAACGTTTTCCCTGTTCAGTCCATAGCCCTCTCACCAAAGAGAAGTGATAACCCACACAAAGAATCTGCAGCCTCGCTGTATGAATTAAGGAGCAACCATGAATACTCGCCGCACGACAACACCAAAGTCTGTTCAGGCATCACGTCTCAATCGTCGTGACTTCCTCATCCGCGGTGGTCTCATGGGTGCTGGTGCCCTTTCTTTGCCGGCATTGCTCGCAGCATGTGGCAGCGATTCAGGTTCAACAGCCGACACCGTCGGTGGTGGCGGTGACAGTTCATTGTTCTTCGAGAACTGGCCTGGGTACATGGACGAAGAAACCATTGGCCTGTTCCAAGCAGCATCTGGTGTTTCTTTGAAGTACACCGAAGCTTTCAACGACAACAACGAATACTTCGCGAAGATCCAGCCAGAGATGTCGAAGGGCAAAACGATTGCTCCCGACATTTTGGCGCCAACATTTTGGATGGCAGCGCGCCTTGTGCAACTGGGTTGGGTGCAGAAACTTCCAAAAGCCGATATTCCGAACTTCGTCAACTTGCGCGATGACTTAAGTGGGCAGTCGTGGGACAAGAACGACGAATACCACTTGCCTTACCAGTCGGGTATTGCTGGCATTGCCTACAACTCGAAAATTACGGGTCGTGAATTGAAGAGCGTTGCTGATCTCTTCGATCCAGCCTTCAAGGGCAAAATTGGAATGCTCACCGAGATGCGCGACACCATTGGCCTCATCTTGATGGGTGAAGGCAAGAAAATTTCCGACATCACCACTTTCGATGCAGCTTCAGCCGGATTCGACAAGTTGGAAAAGGCAAAGAGCGAAGGTCAGATTCGTTCCTTCACCGGCAACGACTATGTCGACGACTTGAGTGCTGGAAACTTTGCAGCATGTGTTGCCTGGTCGGGCGACGTATTGCAACTCACCAAAGACAACCCCGACGTGAAGTTCATCATTCCTGAAGAAGGCGGCACCAGTTGGTACGACACCATGGTGTGGATGAAGGGTTCTCAAAATGGCGACGCCGTTGCCAAGTGGATGAACTTCCTTTATGACCCAGTCAATGCTGCACGCTTAACTTCGTTCGTTCAATACTTGTCACCGGTGAAGGGTGTGCAAGAAGAGCTGGTGAAGATGGGCGGCGACAACGCGAAGCTTGCCGAAGATCCACTCCTTTTCCCTGATGCGGCAACGTTTGCTCGTTTGCAGAGCTGGGGCGCACTTGCTGAGGAAGAAGAAGCCAAGTTCGACGAAGCTTTTGCTTCGATCACAGGCGCATAATTTCTCGCACTCAGTGACATCAGTCGTTTCTGCAGGTAAAAAATGGGGTGCCACTCTTTCGTCGCGCCCTGAAAATGTTGGGCTCGGGGTCATGCTGGGCCTCGGCCTGGGTGCCGTTGCTCTTGCTGCACAATGGGTGAAAGGCCCGAGTTCACTGCTCGTGGCTATTGCCATGCTCACCATGGTGGTGGGTCTCATTTACACCGCATTTGCGGGCGGGCTTGAGGCGCGAAAATCACTTGCTCCCTACGGACTTTTGAAGCCAGGAATGATTTGGCTGTGCCTTTTCTTTCTCGCACCGCTGTGGTCGATGGTGGTGATGTCGTTATCGAGCAAGGCAGGTCGTTTTGACTTCTTTCCCGATTTCACCTGGAACTTTGAGAACTACCGTATTGCGTTAACAAAATTCAGGCCGCAGTTCATTCGTAGTTTTAGTTATGCCGGAATAGCGACGATCCTCACCGTTGTCATTGGTTATCCGCTCGCGTATTTCATTGCATTTCGTGGTGGGAAGTATCGCAATGTTCTTCTAGGGCTTGTCGTTGTTCCCTTTTTTACGTCGTATCTCATTCGAACATTGGCATGGAACAACATCCTTGCCGATGAAGGCCCAGTGGTTTCCCTCATCAATACCCTGCATCTCACTGGCGTTTTCGAAACGCTCGACATTATGCAAAATGGAAAGCTCATGAATACGCCGGCAGCAGTGATTGGTGGCCTCACCTATAACTTCTTGCCGTTCATGGTGTTGCCCATTTATGTGAGCCTTGAAAAAATAGACGTCCGCCTTGTTGATGCGGCGATGGACCTTTATTCGTCGGCTTCTCAAGCATTTCGCAAAGTGGTTTTGCCGCTCTCGCTGCCTGGTCTCTTTGCGGGCAGCCTGTTGGTGTTCATTCCTGCAGCAGGCGACTTCGTGAATGCGCAGTTCCTGGGAAATCCGCAAACAACAATGATTGGTAACTCCATTCAAGACCAGTTCTTGCGCCAGTTGAATTATCCCGTGGCGTCGGCGATGTCGTTTGTCTTAATGATCATCATCACCATCATCGTTCTCATTTACACCAAATTCATGGGAACAGAAGACCTCGCATGAGTACGGCATTTAGCAAGAGGCAAAAAGCCGGCCAGCGTTTGGTCAACGTTGCTGCGGGTGCGGCGTTGCTGTACATCTTCATTCCTATTTTTGTCATCGTTCTCTTTTCCTTTAACGAACCAAAAGGGAAATACAACATCAAGTGGCAAAATTTCACTTTAGACAACTGGGCGAACCCATTTATAGAGAAGGAACTCACGAGTGCGCTGTGGGTGAGTTTGCGTATTGCGCTCATTGCAACAATTGTCTCCACCATTCTCGGAACCCTCATTGCGATGTCGCTCAGTAGATACAAGTTCAAAGCGAGTGGTGCGGTGAACTTATTCCTAGTCTTGCCACTCACAGCCCCTGAAATTGTTCTGGGTTCATCACTTGCAACGTTGTTCCTCAATCGCAGCGTCGGTTTTGGCTATGTCACCATCATCATCGCGCATGTCATGTTCCAAATTTCCTTTGTGGCAGTCACGGTTCGCGCTCGTATTCGTGGTTTCGACTGGACACTCGAGCAAGCAGCACAAGACCTCGGAGCAACACCATCGCGAGCATTTTGGAAAGTGACCTTTCCGCTCATTTTGCCCGGCATCATGGCAGCCGCTCTGCTGTCATTTGCGCTGTCGGTTGACGACTTCATCATCACGTTCTTCAACGCTGGTTCGCTGGTTACCTTCCCTCTGCAAATCTTTGGTGCCTCACGAGTAAAGATTTCTCCGCAAATCAATGTGCTCGCCAGCATGTTGCTCTTCGCCAGCGTGGCTCTCATGGCGGGTGCAATGATTCTTGGCCGCCGTCGCGAGCGGCGCCACTCCGGAACCCTCTCCAAATAGTTTTTGTACATGTCGTTTTCGCGCATTGCCGTTGAACCAAGTTCTTCGCCGCAGTGGGTGCGTGATGCAGTGGTTGCAGGTGGCGGGGAAGTAGTCGATATTGCGCAAGCAACTGGGTTGGTGTGGTCGGCAGCGTATTCAATCGATGCCCTCGACGCCTTGTTGTTGGAAAACCCACACATCAACTGGGTGCAGTTGCCTTTTGCTGGCAGTGAAGCGTTCATGCACTTGGTGAACCACGATCGTGTATGGACCTGCGGCAAAGGTGTTTATGCCGAACCCGTGGCCGAGCATGCGTTGGGCCTGTTGTTGGCTGGTTTTCGTCATATTGGAAACTACGCACGTCAAAAAAGTTGGACTGGCCCAGTGGGGCAGAACCTGCTGGGTGCCAACATCACCATTTTGGGCGGTGGCGGTATCACTACATCGTTGGTGCGATTGCTGCAGCCTTTCGATTGCAGCATCACGGTGGTGCGGTTATCTGCCGAGCCATTAGAAGGTGTGCATACGGTGGTTGGCCCCGAGCATCTCGTTGATGCCATTGTGGGTGCCGATGCGGTGGTGGTGGCATTAGCGCTGACGCCCGACACCGAAGGAATTCTGGGTCGTAATGAATTTGAACTGATGGAAAAGCATGCTTGGGTCGTGAATGTTGGCAGAGGTCGACACATCGTGACCGATGATCTGGTGTGGGCGTTGCAGGAAGGGGAAATTGGTGGCGCGGCTCTCGACGTCACCAACCCTGAGCCATTACCAAATGAACATCCGTTGTGGTCGATGCCGAATTGCATCATCACTCCCCATATTGGAAACACTCCAGCCATGGCTGTGCCGTTGCTGTCGGCCCGCATTGCAGAAAATGTGCAACGTTATGTGGCAGGTGAGCCCTTGGTGGGTTGTATTGACCCTGAATTGGGCTATTGAAATTTTTCTGACCTAGCGTGTAACACCGTGCCGCCTAAGAAAAATCTCAATCATTATGAAGTTCTTGGCGCGCGCTCCGATGCAAACTATGCCACTTTGCGTTCGGCCTATCGAAAAAAGATGCGGGCGCTGCACCCCGATGCACAAAGTAGCCAAGTAAACCCCGAGGAAATCTCTGCAGTTTCAGCAGCTTGGGAAGTGCTCTCTCGCAGCGATCGACGTCGCGAATACGATAAAACTTTGTCCATTGGTCAAGGTGTCTCTGACGTTCAACCAGTGCGGGTGCAGGTGTATGAGCCCGCACGGTTCCCTTGGAAATTCGTTCTTCTTTTCATTGTCTGTGGTTCGCTTGTGGTGCTCGTTTTGTCTCTCTTTAGTTCGCCACAGCCTCCTGGTGCACCCGACAATGTTTTGCAGGGTGGGTCGTGTGTCAACATCGACGCTGGCGGAGATGCATTTGAAGTGAACTGCGACAAGCCTCACATGGCTGTTGTAGAGAGGCTCGTTCCCTTCGATGCCGTGTGCCCAATGGACACTGAACTGCATCGTGATCGACAGGGCATGGGTAATGCGTGCGTGAAGCTGGTGGCTGCCTCAAAGTAGGCACACTTCGTTCCATCTAAAACCTAGGTCGCTCGTTCTGTGGTACTAGCGTGATGACGTGTCACGCCTTTGCGAACGTCCCGGCTGCTCTGCGCCTGCTTCAGTTGCATACGGATTCAATACGCAGATCCTGGCTGTATGGCTCAACACATTCGACCCAAGTGAAAGCTTTGGTACCGGAATCTTGTGTCGGCGCCATGCCGATGCACTGGTGGTGCCGCGGGGCTGGCATATTGACGACAAGCGCGAGAACGTTCCGCGGCTGTTTCTTGCCCCCGCTGGTGAAGTTGCTCGTGGAGACACACCTTCGCGTGGAATACGACGAAAAGCATCAAAAGTGCAGCCACAACTTTTTGCAAAGGAAAGTCAGGAGCCAGTTGCCGAACTTCCGATTGAAGATGAACCTTTGATGGAAGAAACTCGGGCCATTCCTTGGTCTCCACAACTCGTTGCCGAAGCTGAAGTGTCGATGTTAGATGGCGATGAACCAAAGAAAACTCCTGGACTACTCGACCGTGCCTTTGGCAATAAAGATCGCCGCGAAAAGTGATGCATGTATGAAAACCGAAGCCACTCTTGTTGCTCCAACTTCACTCACGGCTATTCGTCCGTTTGTTTCTGATCTTGGCGAATATGAACGCTGGATGCCTCTTGTTCATAAGGCAACAACTGCTGGGCCAGGTGCATGGGATGTTGAACTGCGGGCAAAACTCGGTCCATTCGCGCGCTCGAAGCGTTTGCGCATGGAACGCACCACCGATTCGCCTCAACTCATTGTGTTTGAGAGGCGCGAAAAAGACGGTCGCGAACATGCTCCGTGGCGTATGACCTGCGTGCTCATTGAGAGCCGTGAGGAAATTACCTTGCGCGTTGAGTTGTTTTACGGTGGCACGCTGTGGACTGGTGGACTACTGGAAAAAGTCTTGGTAGATCACATTGAAAGCGGACGAGAAAACCTCATGGCGCTGGTGTCGCGCTCTGGGCGCTAAACCTGCCATCTGGTCGCCTGAGCAATTCGAGTGGCCAAGAAAAACACTCGGTCAGTAGTTCACTTGAGAGCGTGGTGGCGAGTGGGCCTTTGGCAATGACCTTGCCTGCTTTGAGAGCAAGAAGGTGTGTCATGCCTCGTGGTATTTCATCAACATGATGGGTAATGAGCGCAGTTGATATGTGTGGTGATTGTGTGATGGATTCTTCAAGGGCATGAACAAGTTGTTCGCGACCACCAAGGTCGAGTCGGCCACTGGGCTCGTCGAGTAACACCAGTGAAGGCTCATTCATGCGTGTGCGTGCCAGAAACACTCGCTGTTGTTCACCAGAAGACAAGGTAGATATCTCACGTTCGGCAAGATGCCCCACGCCAAGTTGGTTCAAGCACTCAATTGCCTTTGTCTTGTCGGCAGGCTCGTACTGGTGCCACCACGTTTCAAGTGCAGCATTCTTGGCGGTCATCACCACTTCGTAAGCGCGCAACTGCGGTCGGATTTCGCTAGCAAATGCCGCCGAGTTATAGGCAATGCGCTGGCGTAACTCGCGTACTCCGGTATCGCCAAGGCGTTCACCTTCAACAACCACCTCGCCAGCACTGGGGTGCAGGTACAGAGCAGCGATAAGCATGAGCGAGGTTTTCCCAGAGCCATTGGCTCCAAGCACCACCCAGTGTTCACCCTTGGCAATATCCCACGAAACATTGTTCAATATGGTGTTGCTGTCGCGCTGCAGGGTGATGTTGCGAAGCGATAACACAAAGTGAGAGTCAGTGGCCACGCTGCCACAGTAATCACTCGAGGTGAGTAATAAGGTTGCATCGTGGAAAGTATCCCCTCGACGCCCGAAGAGTTATCGTCGGCCATTACCGCAGCTACTGGGCTCGACGGAATTTCGCAGTTACGTCGCCTCACCGGTGGCGCATCGCGGGAAACGTGGAGCTTTCAGGTTGGCTCTGAGCGGCACATCATTCAGCGCCAACGTCTCACCTCGCCGCGTGACATGCATGTAGAGGTAGGGGTGCTTGAAGCCGCGTATGCGGCGGGGGTTCCGGTTCCTCGTGTGCTTGCAAGTTCTCGCGATATCTCTGGTGAGAACCCCGTAGGTACTCAATTCATGATTGTGAATGCCTTTGAGGGTGAAACCATTGCACGCAAAATTTTGCGAGACGATGAATATGCATCGGCAAGAAAAACTCTCCCCGCACAGTTCGGTAGTGCGCTAGGAAAACTGCATCGTGTGAGTTCTGCTGTCGAGGGCCTAGAAGATGTCGATCAAATTGCTTTTTATCAAGAGCATCTGCGCGATTGTGGACAATCTCACCCAGCATTCGAAATTGCATTTCGTTGGCTTGAAGAAAATCGTCCGCCAGTAGGTCGTCGGTGTTTGGTACATGGCGACTTTCGCATGGGAAATCTCATCATTGGTAATGAGGGTTTGCGAGCCGTGCTCGATTGGGAGCTTGCCCATATTGGAGACCCTGCAGAAGACTTGGGTTGGTTGTGCGTGCGAGCCTGGCGCTTCGGTGGCGCGGGTCCTGTTGGCGGTATCGGCGCATATGAAGACCTGCTCGAGGCATACGGTGAAGCATCGGGCGAATTCATCTCGCTAGAAACATTGCGTTGGTGGGAAGTGCTCGGCACCGTGAAGTGGGGCCTCATGTGTATTTCGCAAGCGGCGTATCACCTCACGGGCTCTGTGCGTAGCCATGAACTTGCCGCAATTGGGCGCCGTGTATGTGAAAACGAGTACGACGCATTGCTGGCCATTCGTGAATTGAAAAAAGGGAAAGGCTCCACACGTGTCTGAACTGCATGACCCGCCAACTGCACAGCAACTCGTTGAGTCGGTGCGTGAATGGCTCGAGACCGATGTCTTTCCCCAAGTAGAAGGCCGTTTGCAGTTTCACACTCGTGTTGCAATGAATGTTCTTGCCATGGTGGAACGTGAACTAGAACTCGGCGAAGTACAAAATGAAAACTATGCGACCGGCTTGGCTGCGTTTCAATGCAGCAGTGAAGCTGAGTTGGCTGAGAAAATTCGCACCGGAGCGCTTCTTTCGCAAGAAGCTGAAGTTGAAGAATTCGTGATGAATTCGGTGATAGAAAAACTTCGTGTTGCGAACCCTAAATATCTTCGCGACGAGTAATTTCTACCGGAGATATATGTTGCCCTGCGGCTAATTGCCCGCACGCGGCGTCGATGTCGGTTCCGCGGTTACGACGAACAGTGGCATTCACGCCCATGTCTTCAAGCCAGCTAGCAAATTGACGTACGTGGTTGCCCGATGAGCCCTGTGTGAGATAACCCGGTGTGGGGTTGAGCGGAATGAGGTTGACGTGTGCCGAGGGCGTGAGTTGCTTGCATAGTTCGGCAAGTTCTTCCGCATCGCGGTCGGTGTCGTTCACTCCAGCAATGAGCGCCCATTCAAAAGTGACGCGCCGATTTTTTGCATACAAATAGTCTTCGCATGCTTTCATGAGCATCTCTAATGGGTAGCGCTTGTTAATAGGAACAAGTTCATCGCGAAGTTCATTGCGCCCAGCATGGAGCGACACCGCCAAGTTGACGGGAAGTGGCCATTTGCTGAGGGTCTTGATGCCAGGAACAATTCCGACCGTGCTCACGGTGAGGTGGCGTGCAGAAATGCCAATGTCGCCGTGTATTTTTTCTACAGCAGCACGCACGGGGCCTTCATTGGCCAATGGTTCGCCCATGCCCATGAACACCACGTTGCTGAGTCGGCGTTCAAGGTGTGCTGCGCGTTGAGCTGCACGCACTGCTTGTTCAACAATTTCACCTGAGGTGAGGTGGCGTGTAAAGCCAGCTTGGCCAGTAGCGCAAAACCCACAACCCATTGCACAACCTGCTTGGGTGCTCACGCACACGGTGGCGCGGTCGGCATAGAGCATGAGCACGGTCTCAATGGGGTGGCCACCATTGCGCAGTTGAAAAAGAAACTTCACCGTGTCGCCATCGGCATTTACTTGTTCTGTTTGGAGTTGCAGTGAAACCGGGAATGCCTCTGCTAACTGTTGGCGCATGCTGGAGGAAATGTTGGAGATGGCATCAACCGGCTTCAACTTTTCATATAACGCTTGCCAAATTTGCCCGACGCGATATTTAGGTTCATTGGGAAACAGCGCTGCGATGTCGTCTTTGGTGGCGTCGTACAACGAAAGTGGGGAAGTGGTCATGATGCTTTCGTTTTCTCGTGAATGTCGCCAACAAAAGCGCGTTCACGGTATCGAGGGGTGAATCCAAGTTTTTCATACATCGCAACCGCTGCGGTGTTATTGCAATCGACATAGAGCATTGCTTCAGTTGCTCCATGAGCAGCAAGCGACTCCAAGCCGGCAATGGTGAGAAGTGATCCAAAGCCATGACCAACAAATGTGGGGTCAACTGCAATGACGTAGATCTCGCCCATGAGGTGTGTGCCTGAGTCGTGCATTTTTGTCCAGCAAAAACCGGCCATGTTGCCTTCGACATCGTGAATGCGAAAACCTTCAGGGTTGAACCAAGGTTCCATCATCCGCGACTTCAAAATGTCGGCGTTCCAGCCACCCTGTTCGGCGTGGCTCGCAAATGCAGCATTGTTCACTCGCAACCACGCATCTTCGTCGACGCCGGGTACGAATGAACGCGTGTGAAATGGTGTTGCAGAATGAGCAATGGTGTCGGGCAACGGAAGTGAGCGACGCATTTGCATGAGTTCGCGCCCAGGCTGAAGCCCCATGCGTTCTGCCAAGTCGAAATGAATACTGGTGGGCTCAAAGACCCACCAATGCACATGACCGCCACCAACTTGTCGCACAATGTCGAGAGTGGCACTCATCATCTCGGGGCCAATGGCAGCCATGTCGTAACGGTGGTGTGGGTGCACCACCACATCAATACTCCAACTATCGTTCCCGCGCGACACCTGAGAATAGGCAACGGGGTGATCGTGTCCGGCCTCGGTTCCAACAACTGCAGCGAAACCTGCTCGGCCACCTTGGCGCAAGTCGAGCCACAGGTGATCGGAGAGCGCACGGTGCCCATCGGCACGTTCGGCTGCCACCAGCAACTCATGAACGGCAGCAAATTCTGCATCGTTCACATTGCGGAGTATCTCAAGCCGGAGCATTCTTTTAGGGTATCGGGGTGTTGCGACCCACGGCGTAGCATTCGGTATGGCTAAAACTCCGGCACGCAAACCTCGCACGCCTGCTGGCAGGTCTGCACTCGTGCTCGAGCGATTAAAAGAGGAGTACCCCGTTGCCATCTGCGAACTTGATCATCGCAACCCGTACGAGCTCTTAGCGGCCACCATTTTGTCGGCGCAATGCACCGACGTGCGAGTGAACATGGTGACCCCTGCCTTGTTCGCAAAGTACCCGAGCCCGTACGAGTTAGCGGTGGCAAACATCACCGATGTAGAGACCCTCGTTCGTTCCACCGGTTTCTATGGCTCGAAGGCGAAGAACCTCATTGGGATGGCCAATGGTCTCATCGATCGCTATGGCGGCGAAGTGCCCAAAGAGCGCGAAGAACTCGTCACGCTTCCTGGGGTTGGTCGTAAAACTGCCAATGTGGTGCGCAGTGTGGTGTTCAACTTGCCGGGTCTTGCCGTTGACACGCATGTAGGGCGGCTCTCGCGCAGGCTTGGCCTCACCAAGCACGAAGACCCTGTGAAGGTGGAGCTCGAGTTGAACGACTACTTGCCACCTGAAGAGTGGGGCGGGTTTAGTTTGCGGCTCATCTTGCACGGGCGTCGCGTATGTGATGCGCGCAAGCCAAAATGCCGCGAATGCTTGCTTGCCGATATTTGCCCTTCGGTCAGTATCTAGCGAACCTCTACGAGGTGTGCCACAATCATCAGATGTCTTCCACTCCACGATCTGAAACATTTATGGCATTACGCAACGAGCTTGCTGCCTTTGGAGAGTCGGTGGAGCGAGTGCGTTCACGTGCCATGGAACTTGAAGGTCGCCCTGGTGTGAAGCAGCAAGAAGACATTCACCGCGCGATTATTGAAATGCAACGCTCGCTCGATACGGCTCGTAAAGCCGTCGACCGAGCGTTGAAGATCGTGAAGAACACCTAAATCGGTTTATTGATGAGGCCCCATTGCAGGCCTCACGGAATCAGAACAATAATCACGCGCCGGTTTTTGGCCTGTGCGGCAAGTGTGGAACGTGGCGAAGAAGGCGCAGAGGCGCCAACACCTGAAAAGCTAAATGGCCCTTTCGACCCAGCCTGACGAAGTGCTGTCACTACACGTGCTGCACGTTCTTGTGAGAGTTTGATGTTTGCAGGGCTGTTGCCGTTGATGGTTCCTGAGTGTCCAACAACAAGCACAGAGCCTGCTTGGGAGATTTGTGAACGAATTTTTTTAAGACGAGTCACGGCATTGCGATTCAACTTTGATGACACGAAGTCGAAGTAAATGGGGGCAATAGTTGCAATTGCATTTCCCACACGAAGCTGTGAAATCTTGGTGCCCACCACTTTGGTACGCAATGTGCGTAGCACCTTGAGAGTTTTGCTATGAATCACGTCTGTGATGCATTGGCCTTTGCCAAGAAAGACCAGATCATCGTTATTTGGAAGACACACATCAGGTGTTCGCGTCACCAAGTTCATGGTGAGTTTTTGCGTTGGTGTGAGCACACTGATTGCGGAGTTTGCAGCAACTTCTTTTGGTGCAATGGTGTACACCTTTGCATCGGTCTTAGTGACGCCCGGAATTGCACTGGTGTAGATGGCTGTGAGTGCTTCATCAGATGGTGAAGCGGGGGATGACCCGCTGGTTGACCCGCTGGTAGATCCGGAGGCAGACCCACTGCTGGCCCCCGGGGCTGATTCGGCAACGACTGGGAACGGTGTAAGAGCTGAGATTGCACAGGGGCAACCCACGATGCTCCCTACGAGTGCACTTCCCACTCTGACACGCACCGAGTAGGCAGTTCCAGCAACGAAGTTCACGCTATTGCCCGACTGGGTTGCAGTTGACGAACACGCCGGCGATGTAGCGGCGATGAAGGTCGCCGAGTTTGAGGTAGTGAATGCGCCTCCTAAAACGACGACCATGTTGGCCTGAGTCGCATTGGAAAAGGTGACGCATAGTTTGCCAGCCGAGTCAATTGTTGCTGAACTGATGACTGGTGTCGCTGGATTGGGAGCTTGGGCGTCGGAAATGTAGAACGGCAATGGGTTGTTACCATTCGCCACCTTGCCCAACTCAGATGTTGCAACAACCAAGAGATACTTGTTCTGCGCCGTCGTCAGTGTTCCCGTGATGGCACCTGTGTTTTGATCAAACGAGAGCCCACCAGGCAGATCTGATGGGACCGTGAGGGAGTAAGTGACAGTTCCTACGTTGGTGCTCGGAGTGAGAACAGGCGTGATGTTGATTGCTGTGCCGACAGTTTCCCTGACCTCTGTTATCGCTGTGCCAGCTGACGTTTGGTAGTTGTATCCCGTGAGATATTCAAGGTTGGGTGCAGGGAAGTTGGTGTCAACAACCCCAGAGGTGGTGTCAACGCGGGCGATGCTCGAACCAGCAACAATCACTTTGTTGGCGCCGCCATTCGCCATTACGCCACCAACGCCAGGGGTCCACTTTGATAACACTGTTCCAGCTTCATTGAATTTCGCTAACCGAAAGCTGCCGTCGAAGTATCCACTGAAAATGATGTTTTTATTGGCATCTTCAATAGCTGCAGTTAAGCCACTCTCGGACTCACTGCAGCCGGTAACGATATTGCTGGCTGTGTTATTGAAGGTGGTATTGAGTGTTCCGTTAGCGTTGTATTTGCCGATGCAAGTTCCGCGAGTTGCTGAAGAAGCAGGGACAAGGTTTTCGCTGCCAAATTTGCTAGCGAATGCACCGACAACAATCATTCCGCCATCTGTAGTAGGCACAAGAGCGTTGATGAGTGATGAGCCGCCGTATGTAAGACCTGTTGTCGCAGTTGCTGGTGTGGCAATTGATGCAGTTTGCTGTGCATAAAAACCACCCGTAGCCACTGAACCGGGTCCGTAATACATGGTGCCTGCAGCATTTGCGATTGCGATCTTGACAGGGTTACTTGATCGGTTGGTGATCGAAGCTGCAGCAGTTTTTAAGGTCCCGTCTGCATTGAGAACTGCGATGCCATGCGTGGCAGTTCCGTTGTATGAAGTCATTGAACTTCCAGAAATCAAAATATCGCCGTTGGCTTGAATTTGGATTGAAGTAACTTTCGCGCCGTCGATGCCTAGGGGGCCAGTGCCGCCCAGGTTGAATGATGTGTCAACTGAGCCATCGAGGTTGAGCCGCACCAATAGTTGTGTGGCTTGGGTGCACGTGGGGTTAGATTCGCTGTGATTGCAGTAGAACTTTGCAGGAAACAAAGTTGACACCAAGATCTTGTCAACACCCGAAACGCTTTGTACCGCCACTGCGTAGACGTCCCGAGAAGATCCGCCACCTTTTCTGAAGGAGTTACCGCTTTGCAAACTGCCGCCGAAGGACGAGTCGAGCGAACCATCAGCGTTGAGGACTGCAAGTGCGCTCCACTCCAGACCGTTGTACGTATCGAAATCGCCGCCAATCACGAATCGCCCGTCGCTCAAGGGAGCTATCGCTCGGATGCGTCCTCCCACAGGTCCAGAACCGACAGTGGGGGCAACTGCGTCAGCAGCCCGTTCGGCCGATGCGACGGTGATGGCAACGCCACCAAGAAGAGCAACTGCAAGAAGTAAACGGCGAAATGGTTGGGTGGGAAGCCAAGGCATGGTGATGTCCTTCTGCCCTATGTGGGCTCTGTATATTTTATATACCAATGAATATACAAAATATATAGAGCGTTAGCAAATAGCGCTACGAACCAAAGAGGGCGTGGAGAATTGCTTCATCGGCAATGCGCTCCCACTCGGCAACATTGACGGAACTGTTGCCAATTTCCAGCAGGTTTTTGCCCATCACTATTCCGTTGTACCACGCAATAAGTGCAACAAGATCTACATCTGCACGAATGAAACCTTTTCTTTGAAAGGGGAGAAGGGCAAGAGCTACCTGCGTGATGATTGCATCATGTTCTTGTGTGATGCGTTCGGCAAGTGCAGGGCGCGCATAAGTTGCGCCAAGTGCGTTGAGCCGTTGCCAGCGAATGTCTGATCTTTGTGCAGATCGGCGTATGTCAAATGTTTTTGACAGGGCAGCGAGAAGTTCTTTTTTGGTTGTGCAGTTTTCGAGAAGAGCAATGAGTTGGACGGCATTTTCGCGTAGGCCGCGGATGAATCGTTCTGCTTGCGCTTGCTCGATGAGGCCTTCGCGGCTGCCGAAGTGGTGATACAAGGTAGGCAAGCCAACTCCGACGGCTTCGGCTAACTCGCTCACTCGAATACCTGGTTCGCCGAGTTCGTTGATGGTCTCGATGGCAAGTTCCAGCAATTGCTGTTTAACGGAAGATTCTTTTGCCATGGGAGAAGGGTAGTTGATACAGATTTGATTCTTAATACCCCTCTTCAGACGGCCCTGCTTCTGTATCGTTGAGCAATGGCTCGTTTCCCGCTTCGTAGTGACCTGCAGGTAATGCAGGGGTATCACTCGGCGCAAGTCGATGTGCCCATTCGCCTCAACACCAACGAGGCTCCTTTTTCTCCGCCACAGCAATGGCTTAATGAAGTGGCCGAGGCTGTGGGCAGCATCGCGTGGAACCGGTACCCCGATAGGGAGGTCACCGAGTTGCGCGAAGGAATTGCACGACTTCACGGTGTGAACGCCAACCAAGTGTTCGTTGCAAATGGTTCCAATGAAGTGCTGCAATCTATTTTGCTTGCTTATTCTGGGCCTGGTCGCACAGTGGCAACTTTTGCACCCACGTATCAAATGCATGCTCAAATCGCCAAAGTGGTGGGCGCCAAAGTGGTGGAAGGAAGTCGCAACGCCGACTTCACACTCAATGCGCAAGAAATTGAACGTGTTGTTGCACAGTCGAACCCCGCTGTTTCTTTTCTCTGCTCACCAAACAACCCCACCGGAATTGTTGAGCCTCGGGCAAATATAGAAACCCTCATCAAAGTTGCTCCGGGAATAGTGGTCATTGACGAGGCCTATGCGCAGTTTGCGCCGTGGTCTGCACTCGAACTCGTTAACGAAGAATCACCAGTAGTGGTAACACGAACATTTTCAAAGACATGGTCAATGGCCGCCGCTCGTTTGGGGTATCTCGTTGGTCCGTCGTGGTTGGTGTCCGACCTTGAAGCAGTTGTGCTGCCGTATCACCTCGATGCTTTCAAGCAACATGCAGGTGTGCTTGCGTTGAAATACGTGGGCGACATGGAATCGCGAGTGCTCGACATTATCGACGGCCGCAACGCAATTGAATCGTGCTTTGCAGGCCTTGAAGTAGACACGTGGCCAAGTGGTGCAAACTTTGTTCTGTTTCGCCCGCGAGCAACTACAGGCATGAGCGGCAAGTCGCTCTGGCAAGGTCTGCTCGACAAGGGCATCTTGGTGCGCGATTGCAGTTCTTGGGAAGGTCTTGATAACTGTCTGCGTGTCACTATTGGTACGTCGCTAGAAAACGAAGCGTTTATTTCTGCCATGAAGGAGATCGTCAAGTGAGCCGTACAGCAAAAATTGAACGTGCAACCAAAGAAACCAGCATCGTGGTGGAACTCAACCTCGACGGTACTGGAGTAGGAAACATCTCCACAGGTATTCCGTTTTACGACCACATGCTCGATCAAATTGCTCGGCACGGTGGCTTCGACCTCACCGTGAAAGCAGTGGGCGACTTGCACATCGATACGCACCACACGGTGGAAGACGTTGCCATTGCTGTGGGTGAAGCATTTCGCCAAGCTGCAGGCGACCGCGCAGGCGTTCGTCGTTTTTCCAGTGGCATGTATCCACTCGATGAAGCATTGGTGGCTATTGCTCTCGACTTGTCGGGCCGCCCATTCATTCACTGGGAAGTGCCACTTCCTGAGTCGCTACCACTTGGTGAACCAGCATTCGACCCGCAACTCGCCGAACACGCCATTTCTTCATTTGCCACATCGGCAAATATCACATTGCATGTAACTCTCATTCGCGGGCGCAATGTGCACCACATTATTGAGGCTGCATTCAAGGGCCTTGGTCGTTCGTTGCGCGATGCAGTGCGTATTGAAGGCACAGGTGTGCCGAGCACCAAAGGCGTATTGGCATGACGCCACCGCTCATTGCGGTTCTCGATTACGGCATTGGCAATTTAAGTTCCGCTCAAAAAGCATTAGTGCGTAGTGGGGCCGATGCTCGCCTCACTCGAGACCCTGGCTTGGCGCGCGACGCTGCTGGTGTG
>ENA-OUVC01000796-OUVC01000796.1-marine-metagenome-genome-assembly--contig:-NODE-796-length-19566-cov-2.982708_pt1 | contig 19566 bp, 12 predicted proteins | sample MGYA00248622_ERZ508571 | MGnify/ENA primary metagenome ERZ508571 (study PRJEB26236, sample SAMN06267175) | marine metagenome | isolation source: Columbia River Estuary | place: USA:Columbia River Estuary... | reverse complement strand
ACGGAGGAGGGGGGTGGGCGATCGCGCGGGGGGTCAGTGGTCCAAAAGACGATCGTTGGGGGGCAAGCCCACCCAGGTTGTGGCGGTTTCGATGGCCTGCCAAAACCGGATGCGTTCCAAGACGGGATTGAGAAAGTCGGTCATCACGCAGTACGCCGTCAGGTGGTCTACGTGGCCGTGGTGGCGTTGGTGTTCTTTGGGCGATTGGATGAGCCGCAATCGCTGCAATACGTGCACCCAGATGGGGCGTTCCTGGGCCGTTAAATGGGACCACTTGTGGATGATGTTGGCGTTGGCGCCCAGCAGGAGCCCCAAGATCCACTGCCAACTCAAGGAGCCCGAGACGAGGTAAATGACCAAAGCCAAAATGCCGCCCAGCACGTAGCTGTACTTGGTTAAATACCAATAACTGCGTTGGGTCATGCGGTAGGGATTGGCGTGGTGCATCGTATTGATTTCCACCACGGTGGGGCCCACAATCGGCATGTCGGGTTTGCCGTACCGATCCATCCAAAAGTGAACGGCGCCGGTAATCCAATCTGCTAAGAGATAAATGCCTGCAATTTGCGCGGCAATGAACAGTGCTTCCATGCCGGGAAGTTCCGCAAAGTGCCTAGAGCGGCCGTGGCAAATACTGCCAATTTAACCGGCATTTTTTGCAGACTTTGCAATGGAAAGCCGTTTGCGGCAATCGGCTTACAGCGCGTCTCCCGCTTCGGCCAGCCGCGGGCCTTTCTCGGTTTCGGCCAGTCGGCACCAGGTGTTGACAGCGTCGTGCTCCAAAAACAGCGTCCAGTTTTCTTGCGCGGCGCGGTGCAGGATTTCCGACTTCTCTTTCAAAGTGATCAGCGGGCGGGTGTCGTAGCCCATGACGTAGGGGAGGGGAATGTGCCCCACGGACGGCAGCAAGTCCCCCATGTACAGCAGCTTGCCGCCTTGGTGCGGCAGCAGGGGAAGCATTTGGGCTTCGGTGTGGCCGTTGACCACCACGGCTTGGAAGCCCAAGGGGGTGTCTACGGTGCGCGCACCGTCCGGGAGGTCGAAGAATTTCAATTGACCGGATTCGTGCAAGGGGGCAATGTTCTCGTGGAGAAAGCTTGCCTTTTCGCGTGCATTGGGCTGGGTGGCCCATGCCCAGTGCCGGGCGTTGGACCAAAAGGTGGCGTTTGGGAAGGCCGGAACCAGCAGGCCGTCCGCGCGTCGCTCCACAGCACCGCCCACGTGGTCAAAGTGCAGGTGGGTCAAGAAGACGTCCGTGATGTCCGAGCGGTGGTACCCGGCGGCAGCCAGGCTGCGGTCCAAGGTGGTGTCCCCGTGCAAGTGGTAGTGGGAAAAGAACTTTTCGTCCTGTTTTTGGCCGATCCCGGTGTCCACCAGGGTGAGTCGGTCTCCGTCTTCCACCAGCAACAGCCGCATGGACCACGTGCAAAGATTGTTTTCGTCCGCGGGGTTGGTGCGCTGCCACAGGGATTTTGGAACCACGCCAAACATGGCGCCGCCGTCCAATTTGAAAAATCCGGTGGGAATGGAAGTGATTTTCATCGTTTGGCTCGGAAAAACTCGGTCAGGAGATCGCCGCAAAGCTCTGCTTCAACGCCGCTGCGAACCTCGGTTTTTGGGTGAAACTTGCCGCCTTGGGTTTGGAAGCCCCGCTTGGCGTCTGAGGCACCGTAGACCACGCGGCCGATTTGGGACCAAAACAAGGCGCCGCAGCACATGGTGCACGGTTCCAAAGTGACGTACAGGGTGCAGTCTACCAAGTATTTTGCGCCGAGGTAGTTGGCGGCGGCGGTGAGGGCTTGCATTTCTGCGTGCGCCGTGACGTCGATCAGGCGCTCGGTGAGGTTGTGTGCTCGGGCCAGGATGCGGCCGTTGGCCACCACCACGGCGCCCACGGGAACTTCGTCTTGTTCGTAGGCTTTTAGGGCCTCTTTCAAGGCCTCGCGCATGAACAGCACATCGGGGTCAATAGGCGTCTCCACCCGCCAAAGGTAATCCGTACTTTTGTGTCCATGTACAGAACGCACACTTGCGGAGAACTTCGCGCGGCCCACATCGGGCAAACGGTTACCCTGTCGGGTTGGGTGCAACGCCGTCGGGATTTTGGCGGCATGACCTTTGTGGACCTTCGGGACCGCTACGGCATCACCCAGCTTTCCTTCAACGATTTAATCGACGCTTCGCTGGTGGAGCAGGCGCGCGGATTGGGCCGGGAGTTTGTGGTGCAGGCCGTGGGCACGGTTCTGGAGCGCGAGAACAAAAACCTTCACTTGGCCACCGGCGACGTGGAAATTCGGGTAACGGAATTGCGCATTCTGAACGCCTCCAAAACCCCGCCGTTCACCATTGAAGACGCTACGGACGGCGGTGAGGAGCTGCGCATGCAGTACCGCTATTTGGACCTACGACGCGCGCCGATTCGCAACAATTTGTTGCTTCGAAACCGAGTTAACTTATTGGTTCGTAATTATTTGGCAGAACACGGATTCGCGGACATCGAAACACCTTTTTTGATCAAATCCACGCCGGAAGGCGCGCGTGATTTTGTTGTGCCCAGCCGCGTGCACGCCGGTGAGTTCTATGCCTTGCCGCAGTCGCCCCAAACGTTTAAACAGTTGCTGATGGTGGGCGGCATGGACCGCTACTACCAAATTGTGCGCTGTTTCCGGGACGAAGATTTGCGTGCAGACCGCCAGCCGGAGTTCACGCAGATTGACTGCGAGATGGCCTTCGTGGAGCAGGAAGACATTCTTACGATGTTCGAAGGAATGGTTCGGTCTGTAGTGAAGGACGTGCACGGCCTGGAGTTGGGCCCTTTTCCCCGCATGACGTACGCCGACGCGATGCGCCTCTACGGAAACGACAAGCCGGACATCCGTTTTGGAATGACGTTTGTTGAACTTACAGAACAAGTGCAGGGCGCCGGATTCCCGGTATTTGACGCGGCCGAACTCGTGGTGGGCATCAAAGTGCACGGTGCCGGAGCCTACACGCGAAAGCAGCTGGACGCCTTGACGGACTACGTGAAGCGCCCGCAGCTGGGCATGTCCGGCATGATTTGGATGAAGGTGGACGAGAGCGGTGTTCCCACCTCTTCCGTGAATAAGTTTTTTGACGAGGCAGCTTTGCGCGTTTGGGCGGAGGCTTTTGACGCCGCGCCGGGCGATTTGGTGTTGGTCCTGGCCGGTGCCGCAGCAAAAACGCGCAAGGCCTTGAGCGAGTTGCGGTTGCACGTGGCGGAAAACGAGGGTTTGCGCAAGCCCAACGAGTTTGCGCCTCTGTGGGTACTTGATTTCCCGCTCTTGGAGTACAACGAAGAGGCGGAGCGCTGGTTTGCCATGCACCACCCGTTTACCAGCCCCAAGCCGGAAGACATTCCTTTGTTGGACACGGACCCGGGCGCTGTTCGGGCCAATGCCTACGACATCGTGTTGAACGGCAACGAGATAGGGGGCGGGTCCATCCGCATCCACAACCGCGCCGTTCAAGAACGTATGTTCGCGCTTCTGGGCTTCACGCCGGAGGAAGCCCAAGAGCAGTTTGGCTTTCTGCTGAATGCTTTTGAATACGGCGCACCTCCGCACGGCGGCATCGCCTTTGGCTTCGATCGTTTGGTAGCGCTTCTGGGCGGAGATGAAGTGATTCGTGACTATATTGCCTTCCCCAAAAACAACGCCGGCCGGGACGTTATGATAGACGCACCCAGCCCCATCGATGCCAAGCAATTGACGGAGTTGCATTTGGGGATAAAACCTCAATAAACTTATTGCACCATTTGCGTGTTGCAGTAGTTAAAGAATTTTCTGCCATGCACTGCAAATACCGCGTAGTCCTCTCGTCTTTAGCCGCCGTATTTTTCTCCGCAGCAGTTTCTGCGCAATCAACCGTCCCCGGGGTACTTACCGCGCCGGACGAGCCGTCGGTGTGGGTGAACGCCATGGTGGATCCGTCGGTCAACGTGTACGACGCAGTAGCGCAATTTGAGGCGTATTGGAAGGACCGTCCGGTGGAAAAAGGACACGGGTGGAAGCAGTTTCGCCGTTGGCAAGCGTTTATGGAGCCGCGGGTGTACCCCACGGGGGAACGGCCCAACCCCACGGTACTGTACCAAGCGCAGCAAGAGCTGCAGGTGCAGTTGAATGCGCAAAAGGGAGGCGTTTCCGGATCCGAGTCAACCACCACCGGGATCGGTAACTGGACCCTAGTAGGTCCGGTGGACGGGAATGCCATTGCGGGTATTGGACGCGTGAATGCCATTGCTTTTCACCCCACCGTGCCGAATCGCCTGTTTGCGGGTGCGCCGGCAGGCGGCTTGTGGCGCTCGGACGACAACGGCGCCACCTGGTCCACCAACACGGATTTGCTGCCCAACTTGGGCGTCAGCGCCATTGCCATCGACCCCCTGCACCCGGACACCATGTACATCGGTACCGGAGATCGGGATGCGGGAGACACGTATTCGATTGGCGTACTCAAAACAGTCGACGGCGGACAAACGTGGACTACCACGGGCCTTACCATGACCGTGGACCAGAACCGACGCGTGACCGGATTGGCCATCCATCCCACCCAACCCCAAACGGTAGTGGCCACCACGCGCAATGGCATTTTCCGCACTACGGACGGCGGCACTACCTGGTCTCCGGTGCAAGGCGGAACCTTCCAAACCGTGCAAAGAGTGCCCGGCAACGGCCGCCTGCTCTACGCCAGTACCTACAACAACACACGCATTTTCCGTTCCACAGACTTTGGCGCTACCTGGTCCATGGTTACCACCGGCTTGCCTACCACCAACTGCATTCGCTCGGAAATCGCCACCACCGCAGCAGACACCAATTACGTGTACGCGGTGTACAGCGCCAACAACTACGGCTTACTGGGGGTCTACCGCTCCACAGACCGCGGGGTTAACTGGACGCAAGTAAAAGGACCCACCAACCCCAACTTACTGGACTGGGGCGTGAACGGAACGGGTACCGGTGGCCAAGGATGGTACGATTTGGCCATTGCCGCATCTCCGGTCGACAAGGATGTGGTTTTGGTAGGAGGGGTCAACGTTTGGCGCTCGTCCAACGGGGGCACCAACTGGACGTTGAGTGGCCACTGGACCGGCGGTGGAGGCAAGCCTTTTGTGCATGCAGACGTCCACATTTTAGCGTTTAAACCCAACACGGCCGAGGTTTGGGCCGGGTGCGACGGCGGCATGTACGTGTCTCCCAACAGCGGGTCGCTCTCGTGGTCTTCCCAAAACATGGGCCTGTCCATTTCCCAGTACTACAAAATTGCGGTGACGGATGCCGCTCCTGCGATGACTTTAGCGGGTTCTCAGGACAACGGAACCCACTTGAACGACAACGGTTTTGACCGCGTTCGCGGCGGCGACGGAATGGATTGTGGCATTGCCCAAGACAACCCCAATGTGATGTACTCATCTGTTTACTACGGAGATTTCCGCAAGAGCACCAACCGTGGGCAGTCGTTTAACGCGCCCTTTAATTTGACGCCGTCGGGCAGTGGGAACTGGGTGACGCCGTTTTTGGTGAGCCAACACAATTCCAATGTGCTCTATGCGGGCTTCAGTCAGGTTTGGAAGTCTGCCAACGGGGGGGCAACATTTACAGCAACCTCGGCGGCATTGAACGGCACCAACAACATGGATGTTTTGGCGGAGTCCCCGTCGGATCAGAACGTGTTGGCTGCGGCCATCGACGACAAACTGTACCGTTCCGTGAATGGGGGTGCTTCGTGGACCCTGATTTCCGGATCCATGGGCAGCACGCAAGCCATCACCGGGGTGACCTTTTCGCACAACGACCCCAACCGCATGTGGGTAACCCGTTCCGGCTATCAGTCCGGCCAAAAGGTTTACGAAACGGGCAACGGAGGGATTTCTTGGGCCAATATTTCGGCCAATTTGCCCAACATTCCAGCAAACTGTGTTGTGGAACAACCGGGATCTAACGGCCTGGTGTATGTGGGCACGGACCTGGGCGTTTTCTACAAGGACGCCACCCTAACTTCTTGGATTCCCTTCATGCAAGGGCTGCCCAACACGGTGGTTAATGACTTGGAAATCCTGATGGGCCCGGGCCTAGTGCGGGCCGGAACCTACGGACGAGGCATTTGGCAGTCACCGCTGGTGAACAGCTACTTGCGCAAGCCGCAAGCCGCCTTTGCGGCCCAACCTTCCGCACCCTGTACGGTTGCGGACACCGTTAATCTGCGTGATGCTTCTGGATTTATTCCCACGGCTTGGAGCTGGACTGTTCAACCCGCTACGCACGCCTTTGTGGGCGGTACGTCGGCAACGTCGCAGAACCCACGCGTGGTGTTCAGCGCCCCCGGAAACTACCTGGTTCAGCTGATTGCGCAGAACGCCTACGGTGCAGACACCTTGGTGAATGTCCGCGCCGTTCAGGTGGGAGGCGCCTCGCTGCCGTTGGTAGACCCCATGGATTTGCCTTTGGCGGAGCGTTGGACGGTGGTGAATCCCGGCAACGACGCAACCTGGTCTTTGGCGACCGTATCCGGCAATGCGCCCGGAACCTCCGCGGCGGTTTTGGGATGGAATGCCGGCTCCACACCAGGCTCCACGGATGCGCTGCAGTCCACGGCTTTGAATTTAACGGGAGCCGTTCAGCCGCGGTTGGTGTTTGAGTACGCGTACCGCCGAAAACTAAACACCAATACAGACTCCCTTTTTGTCCTCGTTTCTACGAATTGCGGAGCCACCTGGACCCGCCTGAAGTCGTATGGGGAGAACGGTTCTGGATCGTTTGCAACGGGTGCGTCAACTTCTGCATCGTTCGTGCCCAATGCGCCAAGTGACTGGAGACGCGATTCAGTCTCTTTAGCGGGCTTGTCCGCATCCACGGGCATTCGCGTCGCTTTTGTGGGTCGTTACGGGGGAGGCAACAATCTCTACATCGACAACATCAACCTTAAATCCGCGCCGGTTTCTCCTGTGGCGGCCCTATACGCTCATCCCACGTCGTGCGTGGGTAGGGTCGTAACGTTCTACAGCACATCGTCCGGTCAGCCCACTTCGTACCTCTGGACGTTCCCAGGGGGTACGCCGTCCACGAGCACTGCGGCTCAGCCAACGGTGGTGTACACCTCGCCGGGCTCTTATGCGGCAACGCTTCAAGTAACTTCGGCGGGAGGTACGAATACGGTTTCCGTACCGGCTGTTGTGGCGGTGTCGCCTGCGGTCAATCCGACCGTCTCCATCACAGCGTCGAGCACATCCTTTTGCAAGAATGCACCGGTTACGTTTACGGCCAATGCAAGCGGCGCGGGCTCAACACCCCTATTCTACTGGACGGTCAACGGACAGCCCCGCGGCAATGCAGGCAATACCTTCACCATCAACACCCTGAACACGGGGGACAGCGTGCGTGTAGCACTGCGTTCGTCGGAGTCTTGCGCCCCTACGGGTACCGTAAATTCTGCGCCGGTGGTGGTGAATGTTTTGGCCCTACCAACCGTTGGATTTGGTCCTTATCCGTCCGTTTGCCAAGGAAGTCAGCCGTTCCAGTTGATGGGCAATCCTGCGGGCGGGGCCTTCTCTGGTTCTGGAGTTTCCGGCAGTATGTTTTATCCGGCGAACGTTGGTCCGGGCAACTTTGTGGCAACCTACACCTATACCAACGCGCAAGGTTGCACCAATACAGACACGGCCCTAGTGCGCGTAGTGGCGAAACCAACCGTACTGTTCTCCTTTACGAACAAGGAATACTGCATTACCGACGCGGCAACCCCCTTGAACATGGGATACCCAACCGGCGGTACGTATAAAATTGGCAGCCAGACGGTTACCCAAGTCAATCCCGCCACCTTGGGATTGGGCACACACGTGGTGACCTACCAGTATTCGAATTCCCTGTGCTCCGTTTCCAAGTCAGACACGGTATTCGTTAAGGCGGCACCTAGCAAACCCTGGGTACTTGACTACGGCGATTCGCTGTTTTGCACGGCAACCGGCGTGAAGTACCAGTGGCTGGACAGCGCCGGAGTAGCGGTACCTGGCGCCAACTCTGCCATCTTTAAAGCTCAGGTTCCGGGCTACTACCGCGTACGGGTTTCCGTTGGGGGTTGCTCCGCAGAGTCCAATACGTTCCAGGTAGTTTCCACGCCGGAGACGGAGTGGGCGTCGCGTCGTTTGTGGGTTGTTCCCACGGTAACCACGGGGCCCGTAGCGGTGCAATTTGCCACGCAAGCGTCTGCGGTTTATTCCTTGGACGTTCTTTCGTCCGACGGCTCCTTGTTGCTGAAGCGTTTGGGCACCGGCACCGGAAGTGCGCAGAAAGAGTCCTTGGATTTGAGCGGTTGGGCACCTGGAGTCTACTTCGTCCGCTGGACGGATGCCGGTACGGCGCAAACCCAGCGCGTTGTGCTCCAACGTCCGTAAGTGTTTGCACGGCGTCCCGGGACGCCCGTAAATAATTGAGGCGCCGCGGTAACGCGGCGCCTCAATTATTTTTCTGACACCCAATCGGCTAGCGAGGCTTCGGGATGCTGAATTAAGTGTGTTGGAGTTTTTTAGCGGGCAACGGAAACCATGTGTCCAAACAGGCTTTCAAAAAGCGCTATTCCATCGCTGTTGCCCAAATCGCTGTCTACAGCACGTTCTGGGTGCGGCATCATGCCCATTACATTGCGGTGGCGGTTCGTGATTCCCGCAATATTTTCCGCGGCGCCGTTGGGATTGGCCTCGGGAGTAATGGAGCCTTCTTCGGTGCAGTAGCGAAACAACACTTGGCCGTTGTCGTTCAACTCTTTTAATACCTCTTCGCTGGCGTGAAAACGGCCTTCGCCGTGCGCAATTGGAATTTTGAACACGCCATTGTCCTCCAATCCCGCAGTAATCGGACTCAAGGGAGACTGTACGCGGAGATGTACGTTTTTGCAGATGAATTTATGCGATGCGTTGTGGAGCAAAGCGCCTGGAAGCAGGCCAGATTCCGTCAAAATCTGAAATCCATTGCACACCCCCAAAACATAGCCTCCGCGCTCCGCGTAGCGCATGACCTCGCCCATAATGGGGGAGAATCGGGCAATTGCACCGGAACGCAAGTAGTCGCCGTACGAAAAGCCGCCGGGAAGAACAACCAGGTCAACACCTTGAAGATCGGTGTCTTTGTGCCACAAGGACACGGTTTCTACGCCCATGCCCTCGCGCAGGGCCAAAATCATGTCTTGGTCGCAATTGGACCCGGGAAAGGTGACTACTCCGCACTTCATGATGCAAAGGTACGCAACCGCCCGTTGCTCTCGCCCAGTAGGTTGCACAGTCGGTACAATATTCGCGCTCCTACATTGGCATCCCAATCCCCTTCGGAACCGGGAGCAACCTCGTTTAAATCCAACCCGATGATGGTCTTCCCGGAGTCAACAACGGCTTCCACCAGAAACAAAACTTGTTCCGCTTCCAGCCCGCCCGCAACAGGAGTTCCTGTATTGGGGCAGAGCTTAGGATCCAAACCGTCGATGTCAAAAGACAAGTAAACTTTTTCGGGCAAATCCGCTACGATTTTTGCAACCCGCTGCGACCAATTTTCTCCGGAATAGGCTGCCTGCTTCATGTCTCGGTCGTAATGCACCACAACGCGGGAATCTGAGGCGGCATAATCCACCTCTTCTTGGCAATAATCCCGGATTCCGACCTGAACCAAGCGCGAGACAAAACCAGTTTGCAGCGCGTTGTACATGATGGAGGCATGGGAGTAGGTGAACTCTTCGTACGCCTTTCGCAAATCCATGTGGGCATCTATCTGCAACACCCCAAATGAGCCGTGTTTCTTGCCCAATGCGCGCATATATCCCAAAGGCGTACTGTGATCACCACCCAGCAGAACAACGAGCTTATCGGCCGCTAAAAAGGCTTCGGTTGAGGCCTCTACCCATCCGATCATTTCTTCGCAGGCCTCATTCACCTTCGCCAGGAGTTTAGCACCGCGCTTTCCAACCGAATCTTGCCCCAACATTTCCAAATATTCCACAGCGCGTTCCCGGTTTCGGTCCGACTTTTCGTGCCATTTGAGCGACAAAGGAGCCATCCACAACCCCATTTTCCAGGCTTCTGGTGTACGTGGGTCGTACAAGTCAACCTGAGCAGAAGCCTCCAAAACGGCAGCGGGTCCGCTAGCAGTCCCGCTGGAATAACTCACGGTTACTTCCCAAGGGACCGGGAAAACAACAACCTCGGCATCGACTTCGTCGAAGGGCAATCCGTACAACGCACCCGGTGCGGCGAGTCCGTTTGGATCGAATTGCGCGATTTTTTCGTCTTTGGTGTTCATGGCCACAAAGGTAGGCGGGTCATCGTACTTGAATGCCCCAAGATTTTGCAAACGAGCGATTTTTAGCATCCACACCCCGAACGCACATCAGGTACGTACCGTCCGGCGCTAGAAAACCATTGGACATGCGACCGTCCCAGACCAATAGACCACTACTGTCCAACAATCCTTGGTGCAGTAGTTGAAGTATTCGCTGACCCGAAGGGGTTGAAACCCAACATTCTGCAAGTACGGGCTGTGCTAAATCTTGGTATTCTACAACGGCAGGAGCTCCCCAACGGCACCGGTTGTTCCGCACGCTCCACCGGCCACTCGCATTCGGGATAGCAACAAAAGGTTGCGCAATTCCCGGACTCCCACTTCCGGGAGCGTGGCTCGTCCATTCGAGCTGAGCTGTTTCGGTTTGATGTTCGTAAACGGGCACCAAACTGTGCCCTTCAGAGCTCATTAACCCAAGAAAATGATCCGATTTGTGGGCATTGAATGCAAGCAAGGATTGACCGTTTGCATCTTCAATTCGACCGACCGCCTGGTCGTCGTTCCAAGGCAGTGCCGTAGAACTTTGATGGAATCGAAAACTGTCCAACTCAGAGAAGCCCGATGCTCTTCGTACCCAAGATTCGCTTAGGGCAATGCACGATTTCGGGGCAATGCACACTCCAGGCTCGGCAAGAATCCGGTACGACAAATCTGCCCAGGTCACCGGATCTGTAGACACCACGCGCAAGTCACCCACATTCAACCACTTTTCCGATGTGTTTTGCAACTCCAAGTAGCGCGATTCACCGGGAAGCGGATTGATCAACAGTTCGGTAATTTTCCAATCCCCAGGTTCGGCTGATTCAGGCCAGCCAACGATCAGGACGGTATCCAAGATGGTTCCGTCGCAATGTTTTGTACCGCTCCACCGCAAAGACTTGGAGGGGGCACCAGACCAATCAAGATTCTCCTCCCAACGGAGCAACCACGTCCATGGGGAAACGGCCCAAATGCTGTCGGGGGTTATTGAATCAAGAGAAAGGCTTGATTCTTTGCGGTTGATGCAACTCATGGGGTGGCGAAATACCACTTCCAAGGTTCGTTGATCCGCCCACCGCCATCCTCTAATTCCCCCGGTCCTTGCCCCCACTGCGGAATCTGAGCCGACGGATAGCACCCCCGGCGAGCTACCGCTGGGCAGGCTGCACACCGACCAGCCAATGGGATTTAAGCAGGTCAGTTGTTTCGTTCGTGCTTCCCAACTGAAACCACCTTTTGATTTATCCGAAGGCACAAACCACTCGGGATTGATGTGGCTTTGAACCACCGGGCGTCGGTATGCATCGCGCAATTGAATCCAACAATAAGAGCTCAATACTTGAATTTTTCCGTGCCAAACCAGGGGCCGCAGTTGGGGGGTGAAACCGGTTGAATCTCCCACTACGGCCACCTCGCCCGGCGTCCACCGTTTCGGAGCCAGGGGATACGAATACTGATTTACGGCCAAAGACCAACCATCCGTTCGGACGGTATCGGTGCCGGTGTAGTGAACCTCAACAAAATCTACGGATGGAGCACCTGGGCGCGTTGGGTCTGGAGAGGCCAGCACCTCCGTAATCCGCCATTGGGCTTCATTCATTGGCACCGGTTTGTCCGGCTGAGATTGCCCTACAGGTTCTGGCTGCACGCGGCCAAAAACCGATAGAGGGCCCACGGTGAACCGGTTGCGGTTTGAGCTCGTATACACCGCCTTCCAGCCGACGTAACGAGCGGGTTCGGTTGGTGAAAACACCGTGCTGTCGAGGACAATCCAATTGGAATCCAGGTTGACGGCTAAAGTCCAGATGTTTTGCTTCGACCACGTTAGCTTCCACGTTACCTCAGAACGTGCGTTGCTCAATATTCCCGGATTGGATTTCGCCCACGTGGTTAGGCTGTTTTTCGCGAGTTTGCCCAGCGAAATACAGTCGTCAGAAGCACCAAAACGCGCGCCTACGCCGTTTCCAGACCCGTCTTCAGCAAATCGCATTTCGAAGTAATTCGAGCTGGACGGATTGAAATTCAAAACAACCTGTCCACGCCACTCGGCCGGTGGAACAATGGGCGCATCAGCCCACAGGAAGGTTTTGCCCGACGTGGGTGCGTTTAACTGGACGCCACTTGCTGTCCGCACCGCGTTCGCCGTGTCTCCGTGCCAGCGAACAGGTGCCGTACTCCAGGGTCCGGTGCCGGAATCGGACCAAAGCGTATCAGCGGCGAGTAGGATGGCGATTAGCATGGGGCAAAATTGCACGCGTCAATTCCCGACAGTCGGTTCTAAACGTATAAATACGGCTGTCGGAAAAAGATCATAAAATGAACCTGTTTCCGCTTTTTTCGAGGCTCGGAAGAAATTCATTTCATTTAAAAATCAATGGATTAACCGATCAAATCCCGATAACCGTATTTAAGTACTTAAAACCGGTTGTCGGATTTCAAAACCGGAATCAACCTAGACTAAATCGGTACCTTTGTCGTCCAAATTCAGTCGTTATGCGCGTTGCAGTTGTAGGTGCCACCGGAATGGTCGGGGAACAAATGAGAAAAATCTTGGTGGAGCGCAAGTTTCCGGTGTCCGAGTGGATTCCCGTGGCCTCGGAAAAATCAGCGGGGCAAATGGTGGATTGCGGCGGGCATCAAGTTGCGGTAGTGACTTTGGAACAAGCTGTTTCCATGAAGCCAGATCTCGCACTTTTTTCTGCAGGCGGCGAAGTGAGTTTGGAGTGGGCGCCGCGTTTTGCGGAGGTGGGATGTGTTGTCGTTGACAACTCCAGCGCCTGGCGAATGGACCCGAGTATTGCCCTGGTCGTTCCGGAGGTAAATGCTTCGGTATTGTCTGCCAAAGACCGCATTATTGCCAACCCCAATTGTTCGACCATTCAACTGGTGCTCGTTTTGAACGCATTGCACCGGCAATTTCCCATCCGACGCGTGCTCGTTTCTACCTACCAAAGCATTACGGGTACGGGAATGCGCGCCGTTGCGCAAATGGAGAACGAAAGGAACAATATCGACGGTCCGCGCGTTTATCCCTATCCCATCGATCGTAATTGCATCCCGCAATGCGACAGTTTCCTGGAAAATGGGTACACCAAAGAGGAAATGAAATTAACCAACGAGACGGTGAAAATTTTAGGAGACGAAACCGTTCGTGTTTCGGCAACGGCCGTTCGTGTACCGGTTATGGGGGGTCACTCCGAAGCGGTAAATATTGAATTTTCTGGCGCCGTTCCCACCGTTGAGCAAGTTCGCACACTATTAGCATCTTCCCCGGGAATTGTGGTTTTGGATAACCCCGAACGACAGGAGTACCCCATGCCCCTTTTGGCCCAAAATAAGGATGAAGTTTTTGTGGGAAGAATTCGCCGCGACGTATCGTGCCCGGAGGCCATTAACCTTTGGATTGTAGCGGATAATTTGCGCAAAGGAGCCGCTACAAATGCCATTCAAATTGCAGAATACCTTATTTCGGCAGGGTTGTTGCCCCACAAGCTGAGTTCATTACCCATCCATTAATCATACCGTTAAACCACACTTCAGACGGAAGCTCTTACTCGAATGATCCCATCCCTACGATTTATATTATCCGCATTTCTAATGGCAGCATCGGTCATGACCCATGCTCAGACCAGCATCCAAGGAAAGATAGTGGAATCCACCACCCAAGATCCGTTGATCGGTGCACAAGTTCGTCTGATGCCGTCGGCCTCAATGCCCGGCGCGGATGGAGGAAAACCCACTCCTGTTGCCCAAGCGTTGACGGCTTCGGACGGTACATTCGTTCTAAAAGACATTCCAAAGGGCTCGTATCGACTGGTAATTAATTCATTGGGATTTAAGCCCTTGGTTCGCCCCGTCGAAGTAAATGACGCTCCCATGAACTTGGGCAAATTGTCTTTAACTCCGCAAACACAAGAGTTGCGGGAGGCCAAGGTTGTGTCCGACGGCCCCGCACAACTGAACGGAATTGACCGCAAGGTGTACGATGTGAAGTCCGATTTGCAAGTTCAAGGGGGTTCCGGTACCGACGTTTTGCGTCAAGTGCCCAACGTGGCCATCGACATTGATGGCAATATCGCCTTGCGTGGACAAGAGAACGTAACCATCCTCATCGATGGACGTCCCGCTTCGTTGCTGGGAATGTCTGGCCAGAACGCATTTGATCGCATACCGGCGTCGTCCATTTCCAAAGTGGAAACCATTACCAACCCGGGCGCTAAATTTCAGGCAGACGGCACGGGCGGCATCATCAACATTGTCACCACCAAGAATACCAAGTCTGGGCTGAACGGCGACGTCCTTGCTGGTTTAGGCACCCGGAACAAGTACAATGGCGCAGTGAATTTGGCGCAGAAAGTGGGAGAGACCAATTTTTTCATAAACGGTTCGTGGGACGATCGGCAGTCGTTCAGCACCGGAAATACGCTGCGCCTCATCACAATTCCGGATAACGCCTACGTGAGTCAAATCAGCGGCGGCTTAAACCGCAACATTGGTTACACGGCACGCGGGGGAGTTGATTTCAAAATCAAATCAAAACACCAATTCAACTTTTCTGCAGGACTCAATCAAGGGATACGCTCGGGGTACGATACCACGTTTTACGGCAACTTGAATAAGTTTTGGCCAGACACCACGCACGCCACTCAGTTCGACACCAGCAGCAGCAACAACTTCAATTGGGATGCGGCTTTGCGGTACGAATACAAGTTCAAGAAAGAGAACTACAAATGGACCGCCGATGTGAGCTTTTCGCAGTCCAAGGATGATCAGTTGAACACGAACACATGGGGCCTGGGCGAAGGATACCCCATCGAGTTGACCCACGGTGCCTATCAGCAGTTTTTCAGCAATTTGGGAGGTGGCCGAAACCTGACTTTTCAAACCGATTCGGAACGCCCCGTTGGCTCCAAAAGTAAGCTGGATTTTGGCATGCGTTCGGCGTATTTTCAACGCGGAACGGATCAGCAAGCACAGCAATTACTCACGCCGTTTAGCAGCACTTTTTTGCAAGACTCTTTGCGTTCGTTCACGACCGATATGAACCAGTGGGTGCACGCGGGCTACGCTACGTTCGGTCGTGTTTTTTCCGACCAGTGGAAAGCGCAGGTTGGACTTCGCTACGAGCATGCTTTTCTTTCTTTTCTATTGCGCGACGGCTCCCGTATGACGCGTGATTTCCCTGGATTCTTCCCGTCCGTCTACTGGACGTACTCCCCCAAGAAGGGAACCGATTTTCAGTTGAGTTACTCCATGCGGGTGAACCGTCCAGGTCAGGAGAGCCTAAACCCCATCGTCGATTATTCCAATCCCCAAAGCATCCGCAAAGGAAATCCGGACTTGAAGCCGGAGAATACCCATGCTTTTGAATTCAATGCCGTTAAATTCAGCCGCAAAGGATCCATCAGCGGTTCCGTCTACATGAACAACACCACCAACATGTTCAGTCGTTATTTGACGGTGGACAGCAACGGGGCGGTTGTGGTGAGTTGGCAGAATTTCAGCACCCGGCAGCGCTACGGTCTGAGTGCCAATGCCATGGGCCGTTTTGTGCCGTGGATGAACTTGCAAGCCAGCGCGGATGCCTACTTCAGCACCATTGACGGCGGTAATTTGCAGGCTGGCCTGCAACAATCTGGTTTTGGATGGAACGGCAGATTGAATGCAACGGTGGAACTCAGTAAAATCCAACAGCTTCAAATTACCTACATGCAAATGGGTGCAGGCCCTACGGGCCAAGGCGTGCGCAAACCGATGGGAGGCTTGGACTTGGGCTACAAGGTGGACTTGATGAAGCGTCATTTGAGCATCTCTGCTCGTTTGTCCGACGTATTCAAAACCCGCCAATTTGGGTTCATTCAAGATCGCCCTGGGGTGTATATTGATTTTGAGCGTTACCGCGAAAGCCGCATTTTCTTTATCAACGTTCAGTACCGTTTTGGTCAGCAAAACAACGAACGCAAGGGACGCGGAGGACGTCAACCGGGAATGCCGGGCGGTGGCGGAATGGAAATGATGGACCTGTAACAAATGCAAAAGCAAATGATTTCAATTGGATTGGTGCTGTTGGTGCTGCTATTGGGCGCGGCAGCATGGAGCTTTTCAAGCAAGCCCGTTGGGCGATTTGTCGAATCAAAATCAAGTGAATCAGAAATGGAATTGGATACCAATTTGCAGAGCATTGTTGTTGCTTCCGGATGTTTTTGGGGCACGGAATTTTTTCTTCAAAAACTAGAAGGAGTTAAGACCACTACCGTTGGATACATCGGGGGCTATGTAGAGAACCCCACCTACGAGCAAGTATGTGGCAAAAAAACCGGCCACTACGAAGCCTGTTTGGTGGAATTTGACCCGAGTCAAGTATCCGTTGAGCAAGTGCTCCGGGTGTTTTTTGAAACGCACGACCCTACTCAAGAAAACGGTCAAGGTCCGGACATTGGACCGCAGTACCGGAGCGGGATTTTCTATGCCAACGACGGGCAAAAGGCAGTGTCTGAGAAGCTGATCGGATTGCTCGAGGCGAAGGGCTACCGCGTAGCAACGGTTCTTCTTCCGCGAACGAAGTTTTATCCGGCAGAAGAGTACCACCAAGATTACTACGACCACAAAGGATCGGTACCGTATTGCCACGGATACCGTAAACTGTTCTGATCCAGCGCGCCATAAAGCGCTGGACTTCGTGTTTAAGGCCTAACGGTCATTGCCCCAATTCTTATGGCCGAGCGGGAACCGTAAGGGGTTCGCTGGACAGCGAACGAACCAAAGCGCCTTGCGTGAAGGTGGTCCAGCGGAATAAAGCGGCAGGGTCTTGCTTCAACTCTGGATTCATTCCGTAGCCGTCCAGTGTGCGGAAAAGAAGGCTTTTCTCCTTGCGCACCGGTACGTTCAGGGGCACTTCTTTTCCTGCCCGAACCACGTTAAACGCCAGTACTTCGCCCGCCGCTGCTTTCTCAAGGGCTTCCAGTAATTTCCCAGAATCCACCACGTCGCCCGGTTGCAATCCGGCCCATTCGTCCTTACCCACCTTTTTCACGGTGCGCAACCCGCCCCGTACTCCGGGTTTCAAACGCAGATCGTTTTCGCGCCGATCCAAGGGAGAGACGGTTTTCCAAACCACCACCGTGTCTCGGTACGTGACGCCCAAGGGCGCGAGCATTTGCGCGTACGGCAAGGCCTGGCGCCCTTCGATGTATTGGGTGAAAAACGCACGCATTTCAGGGTGTGAGGCCGCCGCGAACGCATCGTAGAAACCGACTTCGTCGAAGGGTTTGTTGGGGCCGTATTGCGCATGCAAATCCAGTACTACATCGCGCAGGGAGCGTGCGTCGTTGGTCAAACGTCGGATTTCCGCGTCCAAAAGCCACGCGAGAACTGCACCGCGGTCGTAAACGTGCCCGTATTGCTCTTTATAGCCCTTTTCCAGCACGTTTGTGCTCATCTCAGCAAAGGACATCTTTTCAAACGGAAAACGCTCTCCGGAGCGAATTTTGCCCTGCATCTCCGCCAGAAATTCGTCCACCGTTACCCGGCCGCCCTGAAGTCGGATCAAATGGGAGAAATACTCCGTAACGCCTTCGTACAGCCACAGGTGTTGGGACATGCTGGGGTTGGCGTAGTTGAAATCGTGGATGGCGGGCGCGTGCAAGCCCAAAGGAGTCACGATGTGCATGAATTCGTGCACCGCAGAGGAGGCCAGCTGACCGTCCAAATTCAGATCCGGCAGATCCACGCCAAAATCCCCCAAAAAGTAGAGCGAAGACCTGTTGTGCTCCAGCGCACCCAATCCTTGGCCTTTCATGCGCATCAAGGCGCGAATCAGCGCAATCGGTCTGATGTTCCCGGTCTGCACGTCCTCAATCGCTCGCCCTACATCGGTAAAATCCGCCACCGTGATCAAAAACGTATAGCGATCCACGGGCAGCACCGGCATGAATTGCGCAACCGCTTGCAGGTCCGCCTCCAACAAAGATTTGAAGTGTGCGGCATGCTGCTTCCCCCTAAAATCAATGCACGCTATGGTGACGCGCGTGTTGTTCACCCAAAATCCAGCGGTGTCCGCAGGCGCCACAACAATGGGGTTGTCAATCAACGCGTGGTAGTTCCGGGCAGACAATGTTGTCAGCGCTGTGGTAGGGGCCTGTGCCGGACGCTCTTCCAAGAAAGAAGCGCCTGCCTGAGCGGGCGCCAGCGCCGCGGCTTCCACCAGGCGGTCGGAGGCGTACGAGCTTCGGGGCAGGGACGTACTGGTCCACCAGTTCGACGGATGCAGCAATTCCACCACCGCTGAATCCGTTACCCGGCCGTTCGCAAAGCCAAAAACGGCCCCACCGTTGATCACCGCACCCACCTCCGGGTTGAAGTAGGCGCTGGCCGGTTCAAAAATCTTGTTTTTTCGGACCGACTCCTCCATGATGCTCAGCACTCGGTACTGAACCCGTACCGCGGAGCCCTTGATGCTCCACGTGTTGCTTCCCTCGCGCTGGTGACGCAGCAACTTGCCGTTGGCGTCGTAGGCCGCGAAATCCTCAATGAACCGACCGTAGTCCAATGTGGCGTAGGTTCCGGGAACCGTCGTGGGGAATTGGTATAGGGTTGATTTCCGATCCTGGTCTCCAACCAAGGTGCGCTCGCCCACCGCACGCCACTCGTGCTGCACCAGTACGGAATGGTCGTTGGGCAAAACGGTTACGGTGTAGTGGTCTTGGGCAAATAAACCGACGGAAACAACCGTCGCCAAAGCCGCTAAGCACGAGCGGAATGAAGAATAGGGAATAACGTGTTTCATGCAGGGTAAAAGTGAGCTAATGATCCATCAAATGCGTGCTTTACAGGCACGTTCTAGAGGGTTGGATGCAAAAAGGATACAATAAGTTGCACGAGCGCTTATGAAACCGCCATTTTTTTCGCACGGTCCGTTTAACGCCTAAGAAGACTGCACTCCCTAGGGAAACTGCGTAAGCCCCTCCTTGGTCATCGTCCAAACCGTTCCCACCATGTCGTGGTCGTACGTGTTTTCCAAATTGGGCACGTCGTCCAGCAGATCCATGGTCGACGGATCCAAGAACAAGCGGTGCCCTTCGGGCAAGTGCAACGTAATCCACACGTGTTGACCCCGGAATTTGTCTGCCCGAGCAATGGCCACCAGGGCGTCCAAATCCAGTGTGCCGTTGGGCCGAATTTCCAAGCCGTACTCAATTCGTTGTGCCCGCTCGCTTGCGCTTCGTCCGCTCGCTCCGCTCGCTATTCG
>ENA-OUVC01000788-OUVC01000788.1-marine-metagenome-genome-assembly--contig:-NODE-788-length-19688-cov-2.718882_pt1 | contig 19688 bp, 18 predicted proteins | sample MGYA00248622_ERZ508571 | MGnify/ENA primary metagenome ERZ508571 (study PRJEB26236, sample SAMN06267175) | marine metagenome | isolation source: Columbia River Estuary | place: USA:Columbia River Estuary... | reverse complement strand
AATTCACCGTGGAGGGATCGACCAGCGGATCCGTCAAGGTAACATGGCCTGCCAACATTGTTCTTAACTCGTCGATTGGATCCAATACATTGATTTATAACCTACAAGTTAATGGAAACGGCAGCGATCTGGCCTCTGGATCCACCATTCTTGGAACAGGTGGATTGGGCGTAGCCGCAACAGCCGATGTTACGCTGGTCGCTGGAAAATACTACCTCTATGTGGGCGGAAAAGTAGGGGGAACAGCCGGCAGTGCCGCCAATCTGAACGCCCAAGCAACGGGCGTTTATGCGGGGATTGCCAATTTCCGTGTTGAGTACAATTGATCGATTCAAAATCCCCCTCCTCGGTTGGGGGGAGGGGGACTGATTTTGTTTAAAACCTCCATCTTCTTTCAAAAAATCGTATAAATGAAAAAGAGCATAGGAATCCTTCTCTTCTACTTGGTGTCTCGCTGCTGCCATGCCCAGGTTAGTATCGCGCCAACGGGACTTCTTTTGGACGGGCGAGGCCAAGGCGTCATGTACATTGGCAATACCGGCAGCCAACCCCAAGAGGTTCGGATCCAATTTCAATTTGGTTACCCCGGACAAGATTCGATGGGAGCCCTACAGATGATCTACGGGGATACCATCCGTGAAAAATCACACGGTTTGGGTCCTTCGATAAAAGCCTATCCCTCCGCCTTTACCCTGCAACCCCAATCCCAACAAATGGTGAGACTACTCCTCAAAGAACGCCTATTCCCTCAAGATGGGCTATATTTCTCGAGGATAAAAATCAACTCCCAAACAGCCGTTCCAGATGCTGGAACGGTCGATACCAGCTCCGTTGGAACCCAGGTTTCTTTTCGTTTTGAACAATTCCTTCCTGTATTTTACCAACAGGGGAAATTGGAATCTGCTCTCAAAATCGCTAACTGGACTCTTCAAGCAGATTCCGGAAATGGACTGCTGAATTTTGAATATCAGTGTTCAAGCCATACGCCCTATCTGGGCCGTCTTCGTTACCGTCTCTTCTCAGAATCGGTCGTGAAGACGCTCTCGATTGGAAAGGATAGGCCTGCCGACAGCGAACAGGATACGTCATGGAGAGAAATGGAAATAGCCCTTTATTTTGAAGGCAATCGTCGTTTCCATTTGCCGTGGCCTCAATCACTCAGCCCTGGCAAACATTGCCTAGAATTGGAAATTAGCAAGGGCCGAAGTGATTACCCTACCTTAACTTATGGGATTTCTCCCGATTTCCGGGAGAAGGTTTGCTTTGATCTGCCATGATTTAACCTTCATGACCCTTCCTGAATGTTTCGCCTTGTGCGTTGCGGCCCTATCAAGTCAAAGCGACTCCTTGATCTCCTCGCCTTCCTTTCAAGATGCCGTGGAATACCAAGCCTTCACCCGTTACTCAGGGTACAGCGTAGGTTGGCTGACGATCCTCAAAGCAGGGAACCACTGTTGGTTTCCGCTCAAAGATTGGTTGGATCAGAGTGGGTTCACCTATCAAAAATTCATTATCAATCGAGGCCCCAATGCCCTTGATACGATTCTTAAGGGGTATTCACCCCTACGATTCAGGCGATGGGAGGCCAAGCGTTTTGATTTTCATTCCGGCACCAAAACAAATGCGACGCAAAACCTGATCATCGATGATCGTTCATGCGTTTGGGTCAACGGTTTATGGATTGAAAAAGAGTACGGATTGACGGCTCGCTTTAGAGAACAGGCCTTGGAACTCGATTTTGAAGGAACGACCTTGGCGCCTGTACGTCAGTGGTTTGATTATACCTCCCTTTGGAGTAAATCGACCACGAAGACCCCCGCGATGTCGAACCATAACATTGGAAAAACAGAACGCACGAGCCTTTCGAGCAAGTCCTTCGAAATTTCTACATGGACAGGGAGCTATCAAATCAATCTCGAAGAGGAATTCAATCGAGCCGCCCTCCAATGGGAGGCTGTAGGCCATGCAGGATTCGTGGGATTCAGATTATTCGGATCGGCAACGGCATCCTTGAGACGATTTGACCATGCCTGGCCAGGCCTGGAGCTGCAAAGGGCCTGGGGTCGCCAACACCAAATCAATTGTTTAATTTCTCCCTCCTCGGTCTCGGGGCCTTGGAAAATTTCGGGTAGCAACTCCCTTATGAACCGTACCATTGACTTTGAGACGCCTTCTGGAATCCACTCACGACGATGGCTACCTCCGGATGGACTGGCCGAATGGTCCTTAAACCACGGGGCAACCATCCCTGCCGCCTCCAAAAAACCAATCATCGTTCATCTTCTTCCTGGAAACAACCGAATAGACTACCGTCGTCTAAATCCATGGGGAGGGATTTCAAATCATCGATTGATGTGGAATATACCAATGGGTATGATTCCGCCAAAACGTTGGAATTACGGGTATGAAATTTCCGATAGGTTCAAGACGAGCGGATTCTTGGGTTACGGCCTCCATCCCTTCCTAAGTCTGCGTACAGAAATTATACTAGAGCCCAGGAGTGAAGCACCAAGGCAAGCTGACTGGATGTTAACATGGGCCGGAGCATGGACAGCGGGGCGATTCATGAATGGCCAAACAAGCTGGACCCTCACCAACACCCTGCAGCAGTTTCAACAACAAGTTCATCTCCATCCCAGCAACCATTTCCAAGGGACTCTGAGGTATCAAAGGAGGCACCTTCAGCGGGCTTACCGTACGAGCCCTGGGTTAGGACCCGATTGGACTCCACGGGAGCATTTGGACTTCCTTGCTCAATGGAGCCTCCCAAAAGGATATGGGCTCAAAATGCTCCGCTTGGAAACCCCACTTCTGGCGCCAAAGCGAGGATTGTTCGATCGAAAGAATGCGCATTGGCTCATGCAATTTGAAACATGGGGACAACTTTGGTTTTGGAGCTTACCTGAAGGAAGGCTATCCTGGCAGGGTCGAATTCAACCCAAGCGATCTCCCGCCTCCTTGGTGTACCAAATTACCGGTCAACGACAAGGCTGGCAGGCCTTCTTGCAATGTCATTTGCGCTCGGGTCATCATTTCAATGTTACCTATTCAACTTCCAATCCCATAGCATCCCCCGGCCCTTATGCGAATACCATTCATTCAACCTGGTCCTTTGAGTGGAAATGGATAGGCCTTCAAGGAAGTAGAGCTCTCCGTGTCAGCCTCCATGATCAAAAGACACGCTGGGAGTGCAAAGGACAATTGATGGTACCGCATCAACCAAACCAATACCCGCTCATGGCCGCCCATGGCTTGTCCTTCATACACCTTGAATGGTTTGAAGATCGAAATCATAACAAAGACAAAGACCCCGATGAAGCCGTTTTGGATGCCACCGGGGGATTTGAGGTCCCTGCCGGCATCCCTTATCAAATGATGGACAATGGTTCAGCACTCCTCGGCCCCTTTCCGAACCACAGCCGACTACGAATACGATTAACACCTCAAACCATGCTCAGTCCTGGTTGGGTAAGCGATCACAAGGAATTGGAATTGGTCTCGCTACCAAACTCCACGGCCAAATACCGTGTCGCCCTTTTGCGGAGCCGACAAATCTCTGGGACCGTCCAATTTGAAATCCCCACCAAGGAACGACCCCCAAGACCCCCTGGCAGCGAAGCAGGCGGGATTCTGATTTATGCCCTTCGATTGGAAAAGGATGCCTTTCAATCCATCGATTCCATTCTCCGTAATAGGGCGTCGTTAGGCTTGTTGTATGATTCGAACAACGCCCAAAAAACACGAACCTTGAGCGATGGTTACTTTGAATTCAATGATTTGACCCCAGGCATTTACTTGGTAGGGCCCCTCCTAAAGCAGGATGGACTGCCTTATCAATGCCGCCCACAGATGATGGACCTCCGCCAGAAGGAAACGGGCGAAGCGGTGTTTCGACTGGAACCAAACGACGGTCTTACTTTTTGAGCCAGGCTTCCCAGCCCATGGCCTGCAATTCACGGTCCTTGGCCGTGACATCGTCGTGCATTTTCTGTTTGTAAGCCTGCATCGCCGCAAGAAGTCCAGGCTTGGAAGTCGCCAAAATCTGAACGGCGAGGAGGCCCGCATTGGCCGCACCGTTCACGGCCACGGTAGCCACCGGCACCCCGGTGGGCATTTGCAAAATGGACAACAAGGAATCCCAGCCATCGATGGAGTTGGAAGACCGAACCGGAACGCCAACAACCGGCAATGGAGTCGAGGCGGCCAGCATCCCGGGCAAATGGGCCGCACCTCCTGCCCCAGCCACCAAAACCCGAAGACCACGACCCGCCGCTTCCTTGGCATAAGCCGTCATGCGGTCGGGGGTTCGGTGCGCAGACAAGACATGCAATTCGTAGGCAACGCCAAAAAACTCCAAGACTTCGGCCGCTTTGTGCATAACTTCCAAATCCGAAGTGCTTCCCATAACAATGGCTACTTCGGCAGGTGATGGGGGGGTGGATGGGCTCATGGGTTGGTTGTTAAGAGCGGAAGGTTCAAGGAAAATTGGTGGGCTCCATTCAGTTTGCAGCCTCGATGCGTAGACATGCTTCAACGCGGTCGGCGATTTGATTTGCGACGGTGAGATCCGGGTGCACCACGGTCACGTGCCCCATTTTGCGGAAGGGGCGGGTTTCGGCTTTGCCATAAAGATGAACAAAAACCCCTGGCAAGGACAAAACCTGATCCAAACCTGGGTAAACCACCGGCCCACGGAAACCTTCGGCCCCTACCAAATTGACCATGACCGCGGCAGAGCGCAGGGAGGTATCACCCAGCGGCCAGCCCATCACGGCACGGATATGCTGCTCAAATTGAGAACACTGAGCAGCCTCAATCGTGTAGTGTCCGGAATTATGGGGCCGCGGCGCGGACTCGTTCACCAAAAGACGGCCTTGGGTGTCAAGCAAAAACTCGACCGCAAGTATCCCAACAGTGCCCAAACCTTCGGCCACCGCTGCAGCCATTTCCATGGCTTGGGAACGCAAATGGTTGGGCAAGAGGGCCTCGGTTTCCACCGCAGAGCCCGCCATAACCCGGCTGACCAAATTCGCCCGGGGATCAAAATGCATCAGGCATGGATCGTAACAGCGAATATTTCCCTTTTGATCCCGAACCGTAATCACCGCTAATTCAAGAGCGATGTCAATCTTTTGTTCCAACAATGCAGGCGTATCGGGCAAATTAACCAAGTCCTCCAACGAATCCAAGATTTGAACACCTTTGCCATCGTAACCCCCACGGGCCGCCTTCCAGACCGCTGAAGGATAGGATAAACCGGCCATTTCCCCCTCAGGCTTTAGCCAAAACGCCTTGAGATCATCGAGACGCTCAAAAGCCCGAAAAGGAGCCGTCGGCAATCCTTCACGAACATAAAATTCCTTTTGGGAAATCTTGTTCTGAAGAAGGGCGAGAATTTCGGGGCGATGCCAAACTTCGATGCCCTCCCCTTCCAATTGAGCCAAGGCGCCCGCATGGACGGCCTCCAACTCGTACGTCAAGACATCGCAACCCCTTCCAAAATCCAAAACGGCCTGGGCGTCGGAAAAGGGAGCACAAACCGTCGATGGAAAGCGCATGGCCACCGGGGCCAGGGGATCAGGGTCCATGAAACGTGCTTGGAGTCCAAGTCGGTGAATCGGATCCAGCATCATGCTTCCCAATTGTCCGCCTCCCAAGACGCCTAGGACCTTGTGTTGGGCCTGTACCTTGCTCATAAAGCCGATGGGGAACAGGAAACGAAGGGCAAAAACGATTCCACAGCCCAAAATTAACCTATTTTAGCCGGGCCATGGACCGCGTTCGCCCCAAAAAGCAACTGGGTCAGCATTTTCTGACCGATGTGCGACTTGCCGAAAAGGTTGCGCTGTCCCTCACGGGCTGGGGCAACTACCCCAACCTGCTTGAAATCGGGCCTGGAACCGGTCAACTCACCCAGCACCTGCTCAAACTTCCCTACCGTTTGTGGCTGGCCGAGGTGGACCAAGAGTCCATCCAATACCTGCTGGAACACCGAATCGCCCAACCTGAACAAATGGTCGGGGATTTTCTTCGTTGGAATCCCTTGCCCTGCCCCGGTGATACCGGCCCTGCGGGAACCCTTGATTCGGAACAAGACCAAGAAAAAAACAAAGCCTGTTGGGGAGTCGTTGGGAATTTTCCTTACCATATCAGCACCGAAATTGTTTTCAAGGTCTTGGAGCATCATGCCGTGGTCGGTGAATGCGTTGGCATGTTTCAGCGCGAAGTGGCTCAGCGTATTTGCTCCGTCCACGGCAACAAGGTCTACGGCATTACCAGCGTTTTGACACAGGCTTTTTTTGAAACCCAATACCTATTTACCGTCAACGAAGGATCTTTCTTTCCGCCCCCCAAAGTCAAATCAGGGGTCCTGCGACTCAAAAATCGTTGGAATCCACCGGCCTGCGATCACCGTTTGTTATTCAGGGTCGTCAAAGCGGCTTTTAATCAACGACGCAAAATGTTATCCAATGCCTTGGGACAGGTTTTGCCCGAAGGATACAGCGACCGCATGAACATCCTTCACCTGCGCGCAGAGCAATTACCCGTGCAGGCCTTCGTAGAGCTGACCCAGGCCATCGAAGAAACCTTATCTGATCAAAAGACATCATCCTAATCAATGAATATTCATCGTGTTATGATTTTGGATGCGGTTCATCCGCTGCTTCCAGAACGCCTTCAGGAATCGGGACTTTGCGAGGTTTTGGATGGGTCCAACGCAGATGCTGAGGAGATTTTGGATGCGCTGGGGCAGACCGATTTACCGGTGCATGGCTTGGTGGTTCGATCCAAGATGAAGTTGAACGCTGCTGCCTTGTCCCGCGCGGTGAATTTGCGCTGGATTGCCCGCGCAGGATCCGGATGCGATGGCATTGATACGAATTTTGCCGCCAAAAATAACATTGCATTAATCCACGCCTCGGAAGGAAATCGCCTGGCCGTTGCCGAACATGTTTTGGCCATGATTTTGGCCTGGCTCAACCGCCTCAACCAAGGAAATCAAGAAATCCGAGAGGGCCTCTGGGACCGAGAGGGAAACAGGGGCCGTCAGCTGGCTGGTTCGGTGGTGGGCTTGATTGGCTACGGCCATAACGGGTCCCAAACCGCCCGTCTATTGGCGGCCATGGGTTGCAAAGTCTTGGTTTACGACAAGTACCAACATGGTTATGCCTCGACCGATCAACCCTTGGTCATCGAATCCACCATGGAAGAAATCTACAACGAGGCTCAAATTCTAACCCTGCATGCCCCTCTGACCGACCTGACTCGCAACTTGGTCCAAGGGGATACCCTCCGGCGATTTCGTCAACTCAAATTATTGGTCAATGCCGCCAGAGGCCCTATGGTCAACCTGCCGGACCTGGTCCAGGCCCTGGAGCAGAATATCCTGGAGGGAGCCTGCTTGGACACTTTACCCATCGAAAATCCCCAAAACTGGGACCATGTATGGATGGATCGGCTTTTGGCCCATCCCCGGGTTATGGTCAGCCCCCATGTGGCCGGTTGGACCGTTGAATCCTACAAAGCCATCTCTGAGGTACTCGCAGATAAAATCATCGCCCACCTCCAACAACCAACGAAGCCAACCAAGGAAGCCAACTCCCGTTCCTAGCCACGAATCCTCGGCTTTGGTCTTAAATTCGTAGCATGGCTGATTCCGCTAAGAATATCCTCAAAACCAGGGTCCACGACGCCGATGTCCTGGCCTTTGTCGAACAATTTGCCCAGACCGATCAGAAACGCCAAGACAGCCTTGACCTTATCGCTTTGATGGAAAAGGTCAGCGGTTGCCCCGCCAAAATGTGGGGTGCCAGCATGATTGGCTTTGGATCCTACCATTACAAATCCGAAAAAAGTCGCCAAGAAGGGGATTGGTTCCTGGTTGGTTTTTCACCACGCAAGGCCGCTATCTCTTTGTACGTCTACACGGGGGAACCGGAACATGCTCCTTTGCTGGAGGGCCTCGGCAAATTCAAAGCCGCCAAAGCCTGTTTGTACATCCAGAAATTAGCCGACATCGATACCGCGGTCCTGACCAAAATAATGAAAGCCACCATCGCGTTTCTCCAAAAGAAATACAAAACCTAAGTCTCCCGATGATGAATACCCCAGCCGCAAACAACCCGAACCGTTCTTACGCCTACGCCTTGACCTTGGTTCCGGGACTCATCACCCTGTGGGGCAATACGATGGGGGGACCCTGGGCCTGGTCCAATGTCATCTTTGTGCTGGTAGTCGTTAACTCGCTGGAGTGGATCCTACGACAACAAAGAAACAACGACGCGGTGACCGAAAACGGCTTGCCTGATTTGTATGTTGTTATGGCCATACCCATGGTCTTGGCAGGCATAGGGACTTTGTTGTGGGGAACGTATAAAGAGATTTTGGAAGGCTCCTCCTTGGTGGGGGCGGTTCTGTCCACCGGTTTTTCGAGCGGATCCATGGGTATTGTAGCGGCCCATGAAATGATCCACCGCAAAGAGACAGCCTGGAAAAGGGCCGGAGATTTCCTGCTTTTTTTGGTGATGAACCCCTACTTTGCGATTGACCATTTGCGCGTTCACCACCGTCATGTAGCCACGCCTTTGGATCATGCCTCGGCCCGCTATGGAGAGCATTTCTATCAATTCCTTGTACGGAGCATCCGGGGTCAATGGATGCAATCCCTTGAATCAGAGGCCGAAAGACTACGCAAGGCGGGCCGAACACCCTACGGATCCGGGAATGCGATGATTCGTAACACTTTGTTGCAAATTCCTTTGCTGGGGGTTCTCGGGTGGATTCATCCTTTGCTGGCCGTCGTCTATGTTGGTCAGGCCCTGTTCGCGGATATACTCCTCGAATACACCAATTATATTGAACATTACGGACTGGAGCGCGCCGAAAACGAAAGGGTCCGTGCCCATCATGCCTGGCAAAGCGACAAACCTTTTAGCCGTTTTATGCTCTACGACCTAAGCCGTCATGCGGACCATCATATGTACGGCGGTAAGCCTTATTATCAACTCAAAACGCACGAGGACGGACCCACCCTTCCCGGGGGTTATGCTGGTTTGATCCTTCCTGTTTTGATACCGCCCCTATGGTTCAGCATGATCCACCCCAAGATCAAGGCTTTTAACGCCTTGAGGTCGACAGCGACGACTTGACGGCGGGCTCTCCCAAGATTCTTAGCTGAAAAAATAAAGACGCATAGGCTGGAACGCCGGCATCCGCCATTGATTTTTTGCCGTAGGCTAACCAAGATGGTAACACAATCCAAACCGAATCCCCTTCCCGGCAGGTAGCCAGGGCTTGCCCCAAACCTTCGGGCTTGATTTGACCCTGGCCTTGAACAAAATAAAAAGGTTCTAGCTCGGTGAATTCCCGCACCGTTTCCCCTCCCAAAACCCGCATGTTCCCAAGCAGCTTGTATTTGCGGCCGTTTTGAAGAACAGAACCGGAGGCACCGCGTGGTTTGGACTTGGACGATGGAATGGACGATTCAATGTTATATCGAACATAACCAGAGGCATGCCGACAAGAATCCGGAATGCCCTGTTGAAGCATAAAGGTCTGAATAGCACCCTCTTCGTTGCGAAGGCTGCGTACCCCTATCTCGATGCGCAGTTTGGAAGAACCAACCAACCACGAAGGCTTGGGTTGAGTTAGATCGTAACGAAAAACCGAATCGGCCACTGGATAAAAGGTCGCGCTGTCGCCACGTCCCATGAGGGCGAGGCCTTCTTGGATACTCCCCTTATAGGTAGGTTGGGTTAGCTGAAGGCTCCAGGTTTCTGATTGAGCGCCCCCACCGTAAAGGCAAGAATCACCTGCATAAATCTGCATCCGCAATTCCATGATATCGCCGGGCTCTGCTTTGACCGGAGCCCCCTTGCGGTGCCATCGGTATTCCAGTCCGCCCTTGGTTTTGAAGGGAGCGGACAGGCCGGATTGGCGGGATTCTTGGCAAGCCACCAAAAAGAGTAGGATCCCAGACCAAAGGGCGAGGGAAAAAGGGCAGCGATGGTTCATGGTTGCTGGAGATGGACAGGGCCAAAGACATGCAATGCTTGCAGGAAACGTTGTTCGGTTAGGGCTAGGCTGTCGCTGCTTTGGCCACCCGCTGCATTCAAGTGTCCCCCGCCTTCAAAATAGGTGGACGCAAAAAGATTGGCGGGCACTTCGCCTTTGGAGCGAAAGGACATTTTGACTGCGGGACCCCGGTCAATCATCACCGATGCAAAGCGCATGCCCTTCAGGTTGAGGGCGTAATTCACCAATCCTTCGGTATCCCCGGTTTGGACGCCAAATTCGTCGAGATCGGTACGGGGAATGGCCAGGTAGGCCGTATGGTATTCCTCCATTACATGTAGGCGGTTCAAAAAACAATGGCCCAGAAATCGAAGAATATTCGCCGGCATTTGATCAAAAATGGCTTCGTGAACCCGATGATGCTGCAGACCTCTTTCCTGGAGCAAGGCGGCCCAGCGATGGGTATTGGGCGTGCACGATGCAAAACGAAATGAGCCGGTATCGGTCACCAAGCCAGCGTAAAGGCAGGCTCCCGCATCGGTCGTGAGGAAGTCCATCCATCCCAAGTCTTTGCACAAATCCAAGATGAGCTCACAGGTCGAGGAGGCCTGGACGCTGTGGTAGCGATGGGTTGCAAAATCTTTGGGGTAAGGGTGGTGGTCCACCATGAGGATGGTTTTGCCGGAAACGGCGATGCGTTCGCCCAATTCGTTGTTACGCTTGAGGTCGTTAAAATCCAGGCAACAAACCAAGTCGGCTTCTTCCAAACAAGACTGGGCCCGGAGGGGGTCTTTTTCGAAGTCAATAACCTCGTTGCGCCCGGGCATCCAATCCAAAAAAGAGGGGAAATCGTTGGGCACGACCACCGTGGCCCGATGGCCGGCAGCGCGAAGGATATGGGCCCAGCCCAAGGAAGAACCCAAAGCATCCGCATCGGGTTTGTGGTGGGTGGTGATAAATATTTGAAGTGGTTGACGGAACAAGTCCGCCAGGGGGGCCGGCTCTGCCTTCATAGCGGGCCAAATATAAGGCAGGTTAACCCCATATCTTTGGGCACAAGACCCCTCATAACCCCAAAACCTGCATGAAACTGGGCCTGTTCCGAACCATCTACGCCCTCCTGCCCGGGCGCATTTACCTCATGGAACCCCTGCGACGCTGGGGACGCCTGCCGATGTCCTGGACCCGGCATTTGTTTGTGCATGGTACCATGACCATTCAGAGTGGGGCGGGGCGGGGATTCCGCATGTTCAACCAAGGTCATTATATCGAGACGCTGCTTTTTTGGGGAGGCCTGGAACGAGGCTGGGAGCGAGTAAGCTCAGGGGCGTGGACGGCTCTGAGTCGGGAGGCCCATACTGTTTTGGATGTAGGGGCCAATACCGGAATTTACAGCCTGATTGCCTGGTCTTCCAACCCCCGTGCCCAGGTTCATGCCTTTGAGCCGGTTCCCCGTGTTTTTGAAATCCTGGAGCGTAACAACGATTTGAACGGACAACCCCTCCACCTTCATCGGTTGGCCTGCGGTGCCGAAGATGGGGAGGCGACTTTGTACGAAGGAACTGACAATCATTACGAGGCGTCTCTTCTACAAGACACCCACGGCAAAAACCAAAAGCAGCAATCCTATACTGTGCAAGTTCGTTCCTTGGACCGACTCTTGAGCGAGGAGGGAATTCATGGGGTGGATTTAGTCAAAATCGATGTCGAAAAATTCGAACCCCAGGTTTTGGCTGGATTTCAGCAATTCAAAGTTTGGAAGCCTAGTTTGCTTATTGAAATCTTAGACGAATCGATTGCATCCTACGTTGAGGACTTTATGAAAGATTTGGGCTACTTGTATTTTAATGTTGACGAGGAAAAGGGCCTGGTCCCCACTCAACGGCTCTCCAAAAGCGCCACGTACAATTATGTGCTTGTGCAAGCCGAAAAAGTTCCCTTGCTTCAGCCTTGGATTGTCCAAGCCTAAGCCCTCCGACCCCTCCGCTGGATCTCTATTTTCTTTTCTTTATTAAATCGCAAACCATGGCCTTTTTGGACATTCGTTCCGTCAGCAAAAGCTACCGAAACCACCGAGCCCTTCTCGATGTAAGCATGCAAGTCCCCAAGGGCGGAATCATGGGCTTGTTGGGTCCCAACGGAGCCGGCAAAACGACCCTAATTCGGATGATTAACCGGATTACAGCCCCGGACAGCGGGAGCATTTGGTTAGACGGCCGCGAACTGGGGCCGGAACATGCCCGCAGAATTGGTTACTTACCCGAGGAACGCGGGCTTTACAAAAAAATGAAAATCGGGGAGCAATTGCTCTACCTGGCCCGGCTTCGGGGGTTGGATTCGGGTCAGGCATTGCAGGCGGCCAAGCATTGGATGACCCGCCTGGAAATGCAGTCCTGGTGGAACAAAAAAGCCGAGGAGCTTTCCAAAGGCATGCAACAAAAAGTTCAATTGGTGGCTGCCCTGATGCACGATCCGGACTTGCTGATTTTGGATGAACCCTTTTCGGGTTTTGATCCGGTCAACGCCCGATTGTTGAAGAACATCTTGCTGGAGAGGCGGGCGGCGGGCACCACCCTGCTCATTTCGACGCACCGCATGGAAACAGTGGAGGATCTGTGCACGCACGTTGTCCTGATCCACCGGGCAGGGGTGGTGCTGTCCGGCGAGACCGAGGCCGTTCGCCGGCAATACAGCAAAAACCGCGTTGAGATCCACTGCGCCGGCGCCCCGGCCTCGCCGCCGCCCGCCCCCTTGCCGGCTCCATCCTCCTCCACCACCACCTCAGAGCCCAACGCTATCACCCGCATGGTCTTTGAGTCCGAACCCCAACATTGGCCCGAACTCATCGACCATTACAACCGCAACAGTCGCATTTTGCATTTCTCCGAAAAACTCCCAAGCTTTCAGGACATCTTTATTCAGGCGGTCGGCACCGACAACTTGGGCGACACAGAAAGCAGCGCCACCAACGCGAATCCATCCGCTAACTCAAACCATATCTTTCGCTAACCCGACCCAACCCTTCGCATGAACAAAATTTTCATCGTCGCCGGCCGAGAATTCTTTACCCGAATTCAGAGCCGCACCTTCATCGTCATGTCCATCTTGGGGCCCTTGCTTTTTGGGCTTTTTGTTTTGGTACCGGTTCTCATGGCCAAGTGGAACAACGACTCCACCACGGTTTGGGTTCACGACCCCTCGGGTCAATTATCCGATGCCTTCCAAGACCAAAACGGCCTAAAATTCCAGGTCCTTCCCCTAGGAACCCTCAGCAACGGAGTCCTCGTCCAAGCCGATAGCGCCAACATACGGCAACTTCTGGAGGATCAAGATGCCGGCCTCTTGCATCTACAGGCTCCGGATTCCAACCTGAATGTCGAGGCCCGCTACTACTCGGCCCAAGCGGCCGGACTGAAAATCACCGAACGCATCCAAAGTGCCCTCAACGATCGCCTCTACCGTTTGCGAATGGAGCGACAAGGCTTGGACCCCAAAGTCATTGAAAGCTTACGGGCCGAAGTTCAACTCCAAACCTCGGTTTGGACCGACCAAGGGAGCGAGGACAGCCATACCGAAACCGCCATGCTTTTGGGCTTTGGTGCAGCTCTCCTGATGTACATGTTCATCTTTATGTACGGCAGCATGGTCATGCGCGGTGTTATCGAAGAAAAAGCCAGCCGTGTGATGGAATTGTTGGTATCGACCACCAAGCCCTTTGAACTCATGATGGGCAAAATCCTAGGGATTGCCTCCGTTGGACTTTTTCAGTTTGTGTTATGGTTATTGCTTGGTACCGCCATAAGCACGGCCATTGGCGCGATGGGTCTGGGAACCGCGCCCGGCACGGCATCGGTTGCAAGTTCCACCACAGGCACGGCTCCGGTCCCCGGCACGGCATCGGTCCCTAGCACCGCTCCGGTCGCTGGCACGGCCAACAGCCTACCAGCCGAAGCCCAAGCCGATTGGATGCAAATTCTAGGGCAAATGCCTTGGGAAACCATCATCCCCTTCTTTCTGTTTTATTTTTTGGGCGGGTATTTCCTCTACGCGGCCCTTTTTGCTGCGGTAGGGTCGGCGGTGGACTCCGAAGGAGATTCCCAACAACTCATGCTCCCCATCAGCCTCCCCATCATCTTGTCCTTTGTTGCTTCGCAATTTGTTATGCAGAACCCCCACGGCAGCCTGGCCTTCTGGATGAGTATGATTCCCCTGACCTCACCGGTGGTCATGGTCGTCCGTTTGCCTTTTGGGGTCCCCGGCTGGGAATTGGCCCTCTCGATGTTTTTGCTGGTGGCCGCTTTTGTCGTGGCGGTATGGTTAGCAGGTCGGATATTCCGAATTGGGGTCTTGATGTACGGTCAAAAAGTCTCCTTTAATCTGCTGCGCAAGTGGCTCTTCTACCGATAGACCGCCAACGACCAACCTCCCTGGAACGCGGTCAACGGATCGCCGTCGTTGACCTTGGCACCAATGTCTTTGGATTGGTGGTAGGCACACTGGATCCAGACGGGGTACCGCAATGGTTTCACCGAGCAGATATCGAAGTCGGATTGGCCAAAGATGGATTTGGTAACCTAAGCCCCGCAACCCTCCAAAGAGCCGAGAGAGCCCTCCAAAAACACACCAACGATGCCATCGAGCACGGTGCAACGGTCTTGTTTGGGTACGGGACCTCGGCCCTGCGGCAATGGCCCAATGCCGAATCTTGGTTGCAGGATTGCGGCCTTCGACTCAGCAACCAGGAACACCAAGGTCGGAGAATTCCTTGCGAGCTCTGCACGATATCAGGAGAAACAGAGGCCGAAACCATCCGATACGGTCTGCAAGCCTTCGGTCTTTTGGACCAAGGCCCGGTCCTCATCAACGATATCGGCGGTGGCAGCGTCGAATGTGTCTTGTGTTGGAAAGACTCGGTTTTCCTGGCCGTATCCCTGCCGTTGGGCATGCGCAAACTCTTGCGGGATTTTCCGGTCCATATCAACCCAACCGCTGACCCCGCCCACCCCCAAAACCCCTACCTGCGGGCATTTGAGGCGTGTTATGCGTCCTTGAGGGCCGTCTTTGAATCCGAATTGGGGGCCGCCCTCCTAGCCCATCGGCCTCTGCACATCGTAGGAACGGCCGGACCCTACGAAACCCTGGCCCGCTGGGCCCAGGCCTACCAGCCCGAATCCAAGCAAATCACCCGCTCGCTTTGCCAAGCCTTTGGACAAGCAGCCACCCAAACCCTTCCCCTTCCCCATCCATCTCTTCATCCTCTTTCGACCGACGCCATCGTTCACGCATCCGCCCTCATGCTGGCCCTCTGCGATACCGCCCAAGGCATCCCCTTCGTTGTAACGGATCTATCCCTCCGGGAAGGGGCTCTCCTCACCCACTTTTACCACCCCAAAAGACCCGCCTAAACCGCTATTTACCCGGTTGCACCAGAACCAAACGATCCGAACAACGGGTAACCGCCGTGTACAACCACCGCAAGTAGCCCACCGAATCCTGAAACGAATACGGCTTTTCTAACAACAAATAAACCCTGGACCAAGCCCCACCTTGGGCCTTGTGAACCGTCTGAGCGTAAGGATACTTCACCCACAGAGCCTGCATGTACGGATCTCGTTCCTCTTCCTTATCCAAAGACCTCGCCTGCCACAAAGCCTGTTGCTGGGCGGCGTTCAGTCCGGGCTGACCTGAATCCAAAAGGTCCAAACAGATTTTGGACTCAAATTCCCGGGCTTCCCCGTCAAGTCCCACCCATTCCAGCACTGCATTGCACCAAGCCATGCCTGCATGACGATGGGTTCGTCCTACTTTGCGAAGCAAACGAACCTCTTCCCCGTTGGCCAACATCTGTCCCCCCGCCAAATATTGGTTCCGAACCACCAACAAGGGCTCCCCATCACGGGGTCTGGTACCGGTCCTCCGCTGAACCAAGGTTCTGTATTGATTGTTAAAACGAGAAACCCACGCATTGGAATAAGCCAAAAAAACTCGCTGACCGGGTTCGTAATGAAGTCGAAAATCCTTGACGGCCAGCCCTAAGCCCCTTAACAATCGGGGATCTTCCTCCGAACCACCGGCCGCATAATCCTCCACCCAATCCGAAAACGCATCCCACCAACGAGAAGAGGGTGCCGTCGCAGCCTCTCGCATCCATTCCAATATTTTGGAAGCCAAATCAAGAACCGGTGAATCAGCTCCCTGGCGGTAACGACCCTCCAAGGGTATCCGCCCAAAGGTGCAGCCCCAAGGACTCCATGTTTCCGACCGAAAGGCCGGCGAATCAATCTCCCCCACCGGAGGCAATTGATAGGGGTCACCAACCAAAATAATTTTGTGCCAAGACGAAGAATCGTAAACTTGTTGTAACAAATCACCAATCAAAGCCTCACCCCCTCCGCTTCCGTTGCCCATCATCGATGCTTCGTCCACTACAAAAACGCAGGGCTCATCCCGTTCCATGGATTTGAGTTCAAATCGAACCCGCAATCCCCGTCCCGGCATCAAGGCCTCCTCCACCGGACGATACAATTGCCGGTGCAGGGTATTGGCCCGCATCCGCGTTGTTCGGGCCAAAACCTTGGCCGCCCGCCCCGTGGGCGCTAACAAAACAACCGGCCTTTCCAAAGCCTGCATCCATTGGACCAAGGCCTTCATCATGAAGGTTTTACCACTACCGGCCGGCCCGCTGATCACCTGCACACCCCGCTCCTGATCGCTCATCACAAAATCCTCCAACGTCTGCAAGGCCAAACGCTGGCTTTCATCGGCCTTCAACCCACCGGGGCCTCCTTCAAAAAACGCCAACAGGCCCTTCATGTCCCCCGTTTTCTTTGGAAAATTAGGTCAACGAACCCTGTTCAGGCAGGGCCGCCATCACCGCATCCCACAAAGCAATACGCGCCTCCAAGGCATCCGCCACCGCCACCGCCGCCTCTTGCCATCGACGTTCATCGTTCCCGCAGGCCAAAGCCGTCATTCTATAGGCCAGATGTTTGTGGTGTTCTCCGTCCACCTCGATATGCCGCTCCAGGTAATACTTGAAGGTACTCAAACGACCCGGCATCGCGCGATCCAACGTATCAACCATCTTGAGAAACATATCCGGAATCAGATCCTCCCGGCCCAACGTAAAAACAGCTGCCAGTTCATGAACCTCCGCCCTTTGAATCAAGCCAAAAGTATTTTGATTAAATTCAAGGCCTCCGGGCGCAAGCCCTTCCGAAGGTCCCAAGTCCCCCAAGCCCTCGGACGCCCTGACATATTGCTCAAAAGCCTCCGTCTCCACCCCCGCCTCTTTCATGGCCCGTATGTACAATTCAAAATGCGAAATACGACCCCCAGCCGGGTCCTCATCGCTTTCCTCGCCCAATACAATCTCGTTGATCAGGTAGCGGACCTCCGGGTCGCCCACCGGCTTCCAGGGAAGCTGCATACCCGTTAACTGGACCTGCAATGCCTTGACCAAGGACATAAAGTCCCAGACCGCAAAGGCATGATGGGCCATAAAAACCTGCACTTGCTCCAGGGTTTGGATGGACCCGTAGAGCGGATGGGCCAAAAGGCGCTCCCTTTGGGGCGCTACGTCGGTCAAAAGACGGTCGATGGTGGGTTGAATGGAATTCGTCATCAAGTCAAAACGCGAAATAAATGAACGGGTTTTACCTTTGGGCATCAAAATTTTTAACCCATGGTAACCGCCCTCATTCTGGTCTTCGTCCTTGGCTACGCCGCCATTGCTTTGGAGCACCCCATCAAAATCAACAAAACAGCTTCGGCCCTGCTCACCGCCGTCATCGCCTGGACCCTGCTGGTCATGATGCCCATGCCCGCTGGCATTGAGGGCAGCTCCGCTTTCGCCGCTTACCTGAGCGGTTTGGGAGAGGCCGGCTTAGGCAATCTGCAGGAGCATTTCAAGCACTTTGTCGGCCATGAATTGAGCCACCATTTGGGCAGTATCTCCGAAATTCTTTTCTTCCTCTTGGGCGCCATGACCATTGTGGAATTGGTGGATGCCCATCAAGGCTTCCGCATTATCACCGACCGCATCACCACCAAGAATACCGTCAAGCTCCTTTGGATCGTCTCCATCATCACCTTTTTCCTTTCCTCGGTTTTGGATAACCTGACCACCTCCATTGTCATGGTTTCGTTGCTCAGGAAGTTAATCAAAGAAGCCGAACAACGCAAATTCTTTGCCGGAATGGTCATCATCGCCGCCAATGCCGGCGGGGCATGGACCCCCATTGGGGATGTCACCACGACGATGTTATGGATCGGTGGCCAAATCAGCACCGGCGCCATCATGTCCACCGTTTTCCTTCCTTCGTTGGTCTGCTTGATTGTTCCACTAGGGGTACTATCGTTCAGCCTCAAAGGTGAAATCAAAGGCTTTGATCAAACCACCAGCAATCAGGACCAAGGCGGCGTCAAAGGATCCTTGCTGATGCTCATTCTGGGCGTGGGTTCGCTGCTCTTTGTACCCGTGTTCAAAACCGTCACTCACCACCCCCCTTACCTTGGTATCTTGCTGGGATTGGGATTGTTATGGTTGGTTTCGGAACTCCTACATGCCGACAAGGACGAAGAAGAGCGCAAGCCTTACACCGCCGTGCATGCCTTGTCCAAAGTTGATACCTCCAGTGTATTGTTCTTCCTCGGAATTCTTTTGGCCATTTCGGCCCTTCAAACCGCCAACATCTTATCGGCCGCTGCGACTTGGCTGGACCAAACGGTGGGCGACCTGCGCATCATCGTTTACTTGATTGGTATGCTTTCGGCTATTATTGATAATGTTCCGTTGGTCGCAGCAAGCCAAGGCATGTACGACATGACAACGTATCCAATGGATCATTGGATGTGGCAATTCATGGCCTATTGCGCCGGCGTTGGTGGTAGTGGTTTGATCATCGGTTCTGCAGCCGGTGTTGCCGTCATGGGCATGGAGAAAATTGAATTTGGCTGGTACCTGCGCAAAATCACCCTTTGGGCCATCCTCGGCTACACCGCCGGTGCCGTGGTTTACCTGGTGATGCAGGGTTTGGTCTAATCAACCTCTGCCCAAACAACCTCTGCCCAGACAATTACTGCCCAGATCACCAGCCGCTATGGATTTCCAAGCCGGACCCCTGCCCGGTCTCTTCATCATAGAGCCCCGGATTTTTGGCGATGCCAGGGGGCATTTTTTGGAGACCTACCGCAAGGACCTTTTCGCGGCCAACGGTATCCACGAAGACTTTGTCCAAGACAACCAATCCCTTTCCGGCAAGGGCATTTTGAGAGGCTTGCATTTTCAGGCGCCCCCCCATGCCCAGGGCAAACTGGTACGGGTTCTGCAAGGCCGTGTCTTGGATGTCGTGGTGGATCTTCGACGTTCATCCCCCACCTACGGGCGCTGGTTCAGCCTGGAACTAAGTCCCGAAAAAGGAAGGATGTTCTACATCCCCCCCGGCTTTGCGCACGGCTTCCTGACCCTGGAGGATCAAACCATCTTTGCCTACCAATGCACGGATTATTACCATCCACCCTCCGAGGGAGGCCTGCGATGGGACGACCCGTCGCTGGCCATTGATTGGGGTAGGAAGGACCCCCAAAATCCGCCCTTGGTTTCGGCCAAAGACCAAATTCTTCCGTATTTTGAGGACTTTAACAGTCCTTTTGCATGAGTTTTTCGCCGGATA
>ENA-OUVC01000787-OUVC01000787.1-marine-metagenome-genome-assembly--contig:-NODE-787-length-19717-cov-2.848727_pt1 | contig 19717 bp, 18 predicted proteins | sample MGYA00248622_ERZ508571 | MGnify/ENA primary metagenome ERZ508571 (study PRJEB26236, sample SAMN06267175) | marine metagenome | isolation source: Columbia River Estuary | place: USA:Columbia River Estuary... | reverse complement strand
CGACGAGTTCTAGATGTCTTTGCAGTCGGTGACGAAGAGGCGCTGACCATGGGTCTACCTGTTGCCAGAGCTCGTGGCGCAATCATCGTTGCGGCTTCACTTGGTACTGCAGCTGCAGTGGCAGTAACTGGACTAATTGGATTCGTGGGAATCATCGTTCCGCACATTCTTCGCTTGATTGTTGGCAACTCATATCGAATCTTGTTGCCACTTTCAATCATCTATGGCGGAGTCTTTTTGGTACTTGCAGACATTTTGGCCCGCACTATTTTGGCACCACAAGAGATATCAATTGGTGTTGTGACCGCTCTGCTTGGCGCACCATTCTTTCTATTTGTACTTGGTTCAAGTAAGAACGGATCTGTGACATGACAACGTTAAGTGTTCGCGGTTTGCATGTTGAATTGGATCGAAAAACGATCGTGAACAACATTGAACTTGAAGTCAGTGTTGGGCAATGGGTTTGCATCATCGGTCCAAATGGGGCTGGCAAATCATCGCTACTTAAGTCACTCGCAGGAATCATCCCTTCCACAGGAGAAATCTTGATCGATGGATCAAATGTTCGCGAGCTCTCTGAGCGGGATCGCGCTTGTTGGATCGCATACGTAGCACAAGAACCCGTAATGCCAGCTGGAATGCGAGTTTTTGATTATGTACTTCTCGGTCGAACCGCTCATTTAAAGATGCTGGCAACCGAGTCTCCAAAAGATTTAGAGATTGCTCATTATGTAATTTCCGAATTAGATTTGGGCAACTTTATTGACCGCGATGTCGCAACACTGTCGGGTGGCGAACGTCAGCGGGTAGCAATTGCTCGGGCACTTACGCAAGCCAGCCCGATAATTCTGCTCGATGAGCCAACAACCGCACTTGATGTTGGGTACCAGCAAGAAGTGTTGGAACTAATTGACCGGCTTCGGAAAGAAAAGAAGATTGCGGTTATCTCGACCATGCATGATCTAACGGTTTCTGGGCTTTATCCCGATCGCTTGCTGCTTTTGGCTGAAGGAAACGTAGTTGTGTCGGGTTCTGCTGAGTCAGTATTGACGCCAGAAAACATCGCAAAGCATTACGGCGCAAAAGTTACCGTGATTACCCACGAATCTGGACCAGTTGTAATTCCAGAGCGCAGTAAATAGTTACTTAGTAGTTGAATCCACAAACGGTGGCTTCGTTACAACTACTTCTAAATCTCTGCCGCGAACATCAATCAATAAGGTGTCGCCCGCTGCTACATCAGGTGACAAAAGTGCCAAGGCAATTCCCTTTTGCAATGTTGGTGAGAAAGTTCCACTTGTGGTTTCCCCAACAACTTCACCACTTGAATTCTTTACTTGCATGTGGCTACGTGGAATTCCTCGGCCAGTAGCGAGCAATCCCCAAGCTACTCGCTTTGCGCCAGCAGCTTTCTCTGCAGCCAGTGCATCCTTGCCAGAAAACTCCGGCTTATTCCAGCCAACTGCCCAGCCAGTTCGAGCCTGAACTGGACTGATTTCTGGACTGATGTCTTGACCGTGAAGTACGTAGCCCATTTCAGTTCGCAAAGTATCGCGAGCGCCTAAACCACATGGCAAGATTCCAAGCTCAGCGCCAGTGCTAAGTAAGGCATTCCAAATTTCGACTAAGCCAGCATTTTCGATAACTAATTCATAGCCTGGTTCACCGGTGTAACCAGTGCGACAAATACTCACGTCAAAGCCATTCCACTTCGCATCAGCAAATGCCATGTAGTCATGATCAGTCGGTAGACCAAGTGCGCTTACAACTTTGTTGGCACTCGGTCCTTGAACTGCAATGATTCCTTGCTTCAAGTGATTATTCTCAATCACAATTCCAGCTGGTGCGAGCTTTTCAAGATGCGCAACTACAGCGCTGGCGTTACCTGCATTTGGAATAAAGCGAACTTCTTCATCGCTCACCAAATACACAATTAAATCGTCAATCACGCCACCGACTTCATTGCAAAGCATCGAGTACTGAGCCTGACCTGGCTTAATGCGATCTAAATCATTTGTGAAGACGCTATTTGCAAATGCGTATGCGCCATTGCCCAAGATTCGAACCTTACCCATATGCGAAACGTCAAAGATTCCAACGGCAGTTCGAACCGCAGTGTGCTCAGCAACTGTGCCGGCTGTGTATTCGATCGGCATATCCCAGCCACCGAAAGGACCCATCTTGGCGCCAAGGGATAAGTGCGTTTCATGTAAGGGGACTAAAGACATACTCAAACCGTACTAGTACCGTTTAGTCAGTACCACCCGAGCCATGTCGGCCAAAACCGACTTGGCTAATACCACCCGAGCCAAGCACTACTCACCTAGTCCACCCGGAGGCCTAAATGGCAATCACTGTTACCCCAACTGTTCCTTCGCTTAGTTACAAAACTGGCAACCCACTAACGTCCTATGTAAATGCCGTCGTGGTTGGTCTATCTAGTGATGGTCAGTTAACTGTGGTCTCAGACTCAATTCCAAAGTCAGCCGCAACCAAGATCGCTGCTGCTTTCAAGGAAGTTGGCGCGACTGGCGCGGTGGACGAAGTTACTCGAATCCCGGCTGGCGCATTCGCCGACGCAGAAGTTTTGGTTGGTGTGGGACTTGGAAGTCTAAAGAATTCAATTTCACATGAACGATTGCGCCGAGCTGCCGGTAGTGCAGTGCGCAGTCTTGGTGGATTTAAGAAGGTTGCAATTGCGATTACTGCAGAAGGTCCCGCAGAAGCAGGTGCGCTTCTTGAAGGTGCTGCATTTGGATCGTATGCATTTACCGAACATCGCTCAGCCACTCTTAAGAAAGCAAAAGCGCCAGTTGCTTCAATTGCTTTATTCACCGCGAAAACTCGCACGAGTGAATACCGTGATGCACTTCATCGCGCTCAAGTTCTTTCCGAAGGTATTAACTTTGCTCGCAATCTAATTAATGCTTCACCGTTGCATTTAGCGCCTGCTGATTTGGCTCGCGAAGCTAAGGCATTTTTGGCTGGCACAAAGGTTAAAGTTGAAATTCTTGACGAGAAAGCTCTTGCTGCTGGTGGTTACGGTGGAATTTTAGGAGTGGGTCAAGGATCCACTCGCCCACCGCGCTTGATTCGTATGGAGTACCGTCCCAAGGGCGCAACTAAACACGTTGCATTAGTTGGCAAAGGAATCACTTTTGATACTGGCGGCATCTCACTTAAGCCACCAGCAAATATGCATCACATGAAAGATGACATGTCAGGTGCTGCAGCAGTTGTTTCTACAATTCGTGCCATCGCAGATCTCGATCTAAATGTTTCAGTAACTGCATACGCGGCCTGCGCCGAGAATATGCCTGGTGGCGGTGCGCAACGTCCTGGCGATGTAATCACAACTTACGGTGGTCGCACCATTGAAGTGCTTAATACCGATGCTGAAGGTCGTCTCGTAATGTCGGATGCTTTAGTGCGAGCTGCAGAAGACAATCCAGATGTTGTTATTGACATTGCCACTTTGACAGGTGCTGCGGTAGTTGCACTTGGACACCGCACTGCTGGTGTTATGGGAGATGCTGAGGTTCGCGATGCAGTTAAGGCTGCGGCGGATCGTGCTGGTGAAGAATTCTGGCCAATGCCACTTCCTGAAGAACTTCGTCCAGAGCTGGATTCACTGGTTGCGGACATTGCAAATGTTGGATCTCGCGAAGGTGGCATGCTTTCGGCTGGCTGGTTCCTGAAGGACTTCATTGCCGAAGGACTTCCTTGGGCTCACCTTGATATCGCAGGCCCAGCATTTAACCCGGGCAGCCCATGGGGTTACACCCATAAGGGTGGAGTCGGCTTTGGAATTCGGACCATGGTGGCATTTGCCGAGGATGTCATGGACGGAACTGCTGAGATCTAGGCCACTCTTTTAGACCCGGACTGACTTGGTTTTACTCCGCGTGAAAGACTTAAGGTAGCGCGGCAGCGCACTTAGGTTATTTGCGGAGGATTGATGCACGACATCGTAATCTTGGGTGGCGGAAGCGGCGGATATGCTTGCGCGTTACGGGCATCACAGCTGGGTCTTTCAGTTGTTCTAATCGAGCAAGACAAACTAGGCGGCACCTGCTTGCACCGCGGTTGCATTCCTACCAAGGCATTGCTCCACGCAGCTGAAGTTGCTGACACAGCTCGCGAAGGTGAGCACATCGGAGTTCACAGCACGTTTAATGGCATTGACATGACAAAGGTCAATGAATACAAAGATGGCGTTATCGGTCGGCTTTACAAAGGTTTACAAGGTTTAGTTAAGAGTCGCGACATTACTTATGTCGAAGGTTCTGGAAAACTAGTTGCACCAAATGCTGTTGAAGTAAATGGTCAGCGCTACGAAGGCAAGAATATTGTTTTAGCAACCGGTTCGTTCGCCCGATCAATTCCAGGATTGGAAATTTCTGGTCGAGTAATGACCAGTGATCAAGCCCTGCAAATTGATTATGTTCCACAAAGCGTAATCATTCTTGGTGGCGGAGTTATCGGAGTTGAATTCGCTTCCGTTTGGAAATCGTTCGGCGTTGATGTGACCATAATTGAAGGTCTACCAACACTTGTACCAGCTGAAGATGCTGCGGTTTCAAAGGCAATGGAACGGGCATACCGGAAACGTGGAATTAATTTCAAGACTGGCGTTCGATTCCAGTCCGCAACTCAGGACGACAAGAGCGTGACGATCACCTTGGAATCTGGCGAAACCGTTTCTGCTGATTTGTTACTTGTTGCAGTTGGACGCGGACCTCGTACCGAAAATCTTGGTTATGAAGATCATGGTGTTGCTATGGATCGTGGCTTTGTATTAGCCAATGATCGCCTGGCCACAAATGTTGCTGGCGTTTTTGCAGTTGGCGACATCGTTCCAGGATTACAACTTGCACATCGTGGATTCCAGCAAGGAATTTTCGTGGCTGAAGAAATTGCCGGGCTAGCCCCAGCCACAATAGATGAGCTGGGTATTCCTCGCGTTACATACAGTGAGCCAGAAATTGCCAGCATCGGCCTAACTGAAGCGCAGGCTAAGGACAAGTACGGCGACATTGAGGCTTACGAATACAACTTGGGCGGAAATGGCAAGAGCCAAATTTTGGGTACAACAGGCTTCATCAAGCTAATTCGCAAGAAGAGTGACGGAATTGTCGTTGGAGTTCACATGATTGGTGCCCGCGTTGGCGAACTAATTGGTGAAGCGCAATTGGTCTATAACTGGGAAGGAACTGCCGAAGATGTGGCTCCCCTGGTTCATGCGCATCCAACCCAAAACGAAGCAATGGGAGAAGCGTTCATGGCGTTGGCTGGCAAGCCGCTCCATGCCCACGCTTAACCGATAACCTTAAGACAACTAGTAAAAGGAGTAACGGCACAGTGGCCACTACGGTATCAATGCCCCAACTGGGCGAAAGCGTCACCGAAGGAACTGTTACTCGTTGGCTAAAAGCTGTCGGCGACACCGTAACTGCCGATGAACCATTACTAGAAGTTTCTACTGACAAAGTAGACACCGAAATTCCTTCACCAGTGAGTGGAGTACTAACCGAAATCATTGCTGGCGAAGATGCTGTAGTTCTGGTTGGCGGTGCGCTTGCTGTTATTACGGAGTCTGGTAGCTCAGCCCCTGTTGCTGCGGCCACACCTGAACCAGTTGTTGCCACTCCTGCTACCCCTGCCCCGGTCGCCGAAGTTTCTTCCCCGAGCGCAAGTGCTGCTACCCCAGCAAGTGGTGGCCTTATCACGCCAGTTGTACTGCCTGCATTGGGTGAGAGTGTTACTGAAGGAACCGTTACTCGTTGGCTAAAGGCCATTGGTGACTCAGTTGCAGCAGATGAAGCGCTACTCGAAGTTTCAACCGACAAAGTTGACACTGAAATTCCTTCACCAGTCGCTGGAATCCTGCTCGAGATCACAGTTGCTGAAGATGGCATAGCTCTCGTTGGTGGACAACTTGGCACGATTGGCGCGCTTTCTGGATCTGCTCCAGCTGCAGTGCCATCTGCTCCTGTGGCTCCAGTGCCAGCTGCACCAGCGCCTGAATCCAAGCCTGAACCGATTGCAACTACGCCGATTGCAACTGCGGCAACTTCGACGCCAGCCGCACCAGCAGGAAATAGTAATGCTTATGCAACACCATTAGTTCGAAAGATTGCTGCTGAGCGTGGCGTAGATCTTTCAACTGTCGTCGGTACCGGCGTTGGCGGTCGCATTCGCAAGGAAGATATTGTTTCTGCGCCTGCAACACTTGCTCCTGTTGTAGTTAACGAAGCCCGTCCAGTTGAATCCAAGCCATTTGTTGCTCCTGCATCATCTGCAGCGCCAAAGGCTGCCCCGCAATCGGCTCCGGCAAGTGAACTACGTGGCCGAACTGAACCAATGACCAGACTTCGCAAAGTTATTGCCGAACGCATGGTTGAATCTCTGCAAATTTCAGCGCAGTTAACTTCTGTTGTCGAAGTAGATGTGACCCGAATTTACTCACTTCGCAATCGATCCAAGGCCGCATTTGAATCACGTGAAGGCGTGAAGCTTTCGTTCCTGCCTTTCTTTGCAAAAGCAACATGTGAGGCTTTGAAGCAATTCCCGAATGTGAATGCAACTCTGGATCAAGAAGCCGGAACTGTTACCTACTTTGATGCCGAGCACATTGGTGTTGCAGTTGATACCGAACGTGGCCTATTGGTTCCGGTAATTCGGGATGCTGGCGATCTAAACATTGGTGGACTAGCTCGCAAGATTAGCGACTTGGCTGAACGCACTCGCACCAACAAGTTGTCACCAGATGAATTAAGTGGTGGCACATTCACGATCACTAACACTGGTAGTCGCGGCGCCCTATTTGATACCCCAATCATTAACCAGCCTCAGGTTGCAATCCTGGGAACTGGCGCGGTCGTGAAGCGCCCAGTTGTTACCGTAGATGACACGGGTGCTGATGTGATATCAGTTCGCCACATGGTTTATCTAGCATTGACTTACGATCATCGCTTAGTTGATGGCGCTGATGCAGCTCGCTTCTTGTCGGCCATTAAGGCTCGATTGGAAGAAGGCGCATTTGAAGCAGATCTTGGTCTCTAGTTTCAAGTCGCTCAATTCAAGATTTCGTAGCAAGGTAGAAGTATGCGCATCGTAATTGGTGGTTCCTCGGGCCTAATTGGCACTGAATTAGTAGATTCCCTTCGCAAGGACGGTCACGAAGTACTTCGACTGGTACGCAGAAAGCCAACTGCATCTTCGGAAATCTTCTGGAATCCAGCTGCAGGTGAACTAGATTTCACTGAGCTAGCCGGGTGTGATGTCATCATTAATCTTGCGGGCGCGGGCGTTGGTGACGGTCGCTGGACGGACAAATACAAGGCTTTGATTTTGTCATCTCGAGTTGACTCAACTTCCCTATTGGCCAAAGCTGCAGCTGAAGTTAAACCAGAAGTTTTCATTGCCGGCAGTGCCATCGGCTGGTATGGCGACACCGCTGATCGACAAGTAGATGAAACAAGTCCAGCTGGTTCTGGATTCTTAGCAGATGTTGTAGTTGCGTGGGAAAAAGCAAGTGAGCCAGCTAAATCAGCCGGCGTTCGCGTAGTAAACATCAGAACTGGATTAGTGGCTGCCAAACAAGGTGGTGCCTGGAGTCGCTTACTTCCAATTTTCAAGTTGGGTGCTGGTGGAAAATTAGGTTCTGGAAAACAATATTGGTCCTTTATCTCAATGCGAGATGAAATTGCAGCTATCAAATTTGTGATTTCAAATCCGAAAATTAGTGGTCCAGTTAATCTAACTGCGCCAACACCTGCGACAAATGCAGAAGTAACAAAGGCAATGTCTAAAGTTTTTAACCGGCCATCACTATTGCCAGTGCCTGCCTTTGCCTTAAAGACGATACTTGGTGAGTTCTCCCAAGAAGTATTGGGAAGTGCCCGCGTTATTCCTCGGGTTTTACTTGATGCCGGGTTTGTCTTCCAAGATCCAAACATCGAAAGCGCAATGCGCACTCTGGCCACTAAGTAAGTTTCATGACTGGCATTCCTTCCAAAACCGACGTTGTCATAATCGGCGCTGGCGTGGCTGGATTAGCCGCAGCTCGTCGACTTTCAATTGCTGGGCGAGAAGTTTGTGTAATTGATGCCAGTGATGAAATTGGCGGCAGAATTCGAACTGATCAAGTTGATGGACTTCTCTTAGATCGAGGCTTCCAGCTTTATAACCCTTCTTATTCCGAAGGCATTAGCGTTCTTGATTTGAAAGCTTTGGATGTTAAGAGTTTTTCACCTGGCGTAATAGTTTCCATTGATGGCCGGAACTACAAAATGGCTGACCCTAAACGTGAGCCAAGTTGGGCAATCGATAGTTTGCTAGCCCCAGTTGGAAAGATGTCTAGCAAAGTAAAGTTCGCTAAGTACGCAATCTCGTTGGCTTTAGCTAAAACAGGATCTAAAACTTACGACCAGCGCACTGATGCGTTTCTGCAGGCGAAGTTTGGTCGAGACTTAACCGATAAAGTTCTGCGACCTTTTCTAGCTGGAGTTTTTCTTGAACCGGAACTTGCTACTTCAAAAAGATTCCTAGACATTGCCCTTAAGTCCTTCATCGCCGGCTCCCCTGGTGTTCCACGCGCAGGTATGCAAGCTATCCCGCGGCAATTAGCAACCCAGTTACCGACCGGCAGCATTCATCTAAATGTGACGGCTCAAGCTGTTGCCAGCACCATGGTGCGCACCGATCAAGGTGACATTAGATGTCGATCTGTAGTCATAGCGACAAACGCTCGAAGCGCGGCGCTTTTGATTCCAAGTCTCAAGGTTCCATCAAGCAATGCAGTAACTACTTGGTATCACCTTGCTGACTGTGCTGGATCTGAATTGACTGAAGGCAAAAGCACTTTAGTGATTGATGGCAAGAAGTTCAATGGGCCACTAGACGATCCATCACGTCCACTTGTGAACACTGTTGTGATGACCAATAGCGCGCCTTCTTATGCAACTAATGACCGAACTTTGATTTCATCCTCTGCACTTGGGGTTCATCCTTCAGCACAATCCGAACAGCAAGTACGTTCGCATCTTGCTGCGCTTTACAAAGTGCCTACAAGTAACTGGACTCACGTTGCTACTTATCCAATTCCAGATGCCCTGCCAATGATGGCTGCGCCGCATGATGTTGAACAATCGGTTCGACTTTCCGATGGTGTCTACATTGCCGGTGACTATCGACAGGTTTCTTCAATCAATGGCGCTTTAGCTAGTGGTAGACGATCTGCTGAAGCGTTACTTACTGACGATCTTTAAGCCAAACTTCCTGGCTCGAGCACAGTCTCGTTAACTTCGCCGGCAATAACTTCTACTCGGTAAGCCTTGGCCTTACTGTCAGCGGTATCAACTACAACTTCCACCGGATTGACGCCTTCGTAAACCACCGCTGCGTGGTCATCAGTTGCATATGAAAGTGGCAAAGTTCCACCCAAAACTAGCGAATGCAAAAGTGGTCTGCGCTGAGCTTCAGTGTCGTAGTGAACGCCATTTCCATAAGGCAAAAGAGCTAAACCGTTAGTTACGGTTTCGAGTTTTGGTCCAAATGAATCAGTTGGGCCGCCTACGTGCCAGCAGATTGACCCAGCACTAACGCCACCTAGAACTACTCCACGGTTCCAAGCATCTTTTGCTGCTGCGTCGACTCCGTGTAATTGCCAGAGTGCTAAAAGATTTGCCACCGATCCGCCACCGACCCAAACTAAATCGGCACGTCCAAAAGCTTCATCGACTGGAACGTTGGGTTGTGTGAACAAGGCCAGATGTTCTACGTCGACACCAAGACCTGAAACGGCCTGATAACTAGTTGCTAAGTAACCTGGGTTATCACCACTGGCCGTTAAAACGAATAAGACTCGTGGTCGAGTTTTGCCGGTCAGCTCAAGAGCTCGGTTAAAGATTTGTCCAGGCTTAACTACTCCCCAGCGATCGGTTTGAATAAAACCGCCACTGGATGCAACTATGTGGCGCTTGGTCAAACTTTTTCAACTTCCAACTTGGCGTCTGCTTGAAGTGGGCCTTCACTCTTACCAAGTTTGCTTGGCCACCAGATCTTTGCACCGATGTCGTATGAAAGTGCCGGCACTAAGAGACTTCGAACAATGATCGTGTCTAACAACACGCCGAAGGCAACTGCGAAGCCAAGCTCAGCAAGGAATACCAGTGGCAAAGTTCCCAACACAGCGAAGGTTGCAGCCAACACGACACCAGCAGAAGTGATAACTCCACCAGTTACGGTTAGGCCCTTAAGGATTCCAGGTCGAGTTCCAAGTTTCTTGGCTTCTTCCCTGACCCGGGTCATCAAGAAGATGTTGTAGTCAATACCAAGTGCTACCAAGAACACGAACGTGAATAGAACGAATCCTCCATCGGCGCCTGCAAATCCAAACAAGTGAGTGAATACCAAGTGACTAATGCCCAAAGTAGCGCCGAATGAAATCACAGTTGTGAGAATCAAAAGCACTGGAGCAAAGATACTTCGCAATAGCGCGGCCAGAATCACACCAATAACAAGAAGTGCAACCGGCAAAATCAAGTTGCGATCACGCTTATTTGTTTCTTGAATGTCGAAGTTGACTGCAGTTGTTCCACCAACCAAAGCGGTTTCACTTGCACCCTTGGCAGCTTCCCGAATTGCCGGAATGTATCCCTGGGCTTCAACTGAGTCGGCAGGTTTATCAAGAGTGACTTCGATCTGAACTAGACCGTCAACTACTACTGGGGTTGGTTCTGGGCCACCAGGAATAAATGGTGTTGTAGTTTGCTTTACTTCCACAACGCCTTGTGAATCAGTCATGGCTGCGATTAATGCATCTTTATCAGCCTCTGGCCCAATAACAATTGTTGGATCACCTGAACCAGCCGGGAAATGTTCCGAAAGCTTTTCAAGGCCAACGACTGAGTCAGGGTTGCCTGTGAAGGCATCAGTCTGAGCTAGTCCGTCAGTCTTTAGTTGCGTCGCGAAAGACATCGCGATAACTAAGAACAGACCAGTGATAATCCAAGTAGGTCGTGGCTTGCGCCCAACTAAACCGGCAACCTTTGACCATAAGCCTGAGAGTTTTTCGTCAACATCATCATGCTTTGGACGTTTAGGCCAAAAAACCCATCGACCCAAAAGCACCAAGATTGCAGGTAGCAGAGAAAGCATTATGAGCTGAGCTGCCAGAACACCGATCGCAGCAACTGGACCCAAGGAACGAACTGACTTTAAGTCTGAAAGTCCCAGTACTAATAGGCCTGAGATTACGGTTAGGCCCGAAGCAACAATCGGTTCAACAACACCCTTCCAGGCAACCACCATGGCATCAATGCGACTTTCATAGTGATGTAGTTCTTCTCGATAGCGTGCAATCAATAACAGGGCATAGTCAGTCGCCGCACCAATAACCAATACCGACAAAATTCCTTGTGACTGACCATCAAGATCCAGGATGCCTTCTTTGGCTAGCAAGTAAACAACGCCACCAGCAAGAGACAGCGCAATTACCGAACAGAACAGCGGAATAATCCAAAGCACTGGGGATCGGTAAACCACAATCAGAATCAGCGCAACAACGATCAAAGTGGTGCGCAATAGATCAGTATCGATTGAGCCAAAGCTGTCAAACAAGTCGGCCAGGATTCCACCGATGCCGGTCACATGTGATTCAAATCCAGGAACTTCGGAAGCTTGTGCGCGAATCGCTTTTACAACTTCCGGTAAAGCTGGTTTTTCGTTTTCAAGTGGCGTTGCAAGCGCATCGTTGTCCAGTGGTATAGACATCAAAATAGCTAGGCCGTCTTGTGATGGAATTGGGATTAACTGAGCGCCTTCTGCCAAGTAATCGCCAACTGTTTCATCAGTTCCAGGAACTGGAGCCGAGGCAACTGCAATGCCGAACTCACCAACGGCTGCAACTCCGGCTGCATCTGCTGGACCAGTAAAAATAACCAGTGCTGGCAGAATTGAAGTGTCCTGGGAAGTGAATTTTGTTGCTAACTCAGATGCCTTAGTTGACTCGGCAGAAGATGGCAAAAAGCCAGCATTGTCGTTTTGCTGAACGCTAGATAGCTTTCCAAAAAGTGGGCCAGCCACACCGCTGATCGCAAACCAAGCAATGATTACAGCAATTGCGCCCCAAAGGATTTTTCTGCCCTTAGGAGAAGATTTAGTGGAGCGATGGGTGGTTTTTTCGGACATGCGGGTAAAGCCTTTGCAGTTGGGTGAATCTAGGTCTTAAGTCTAATTCACTTGTTCGAATCCGCCGATTTTGCCCCTATGTCTGAATTTGCTGGCTTTCCAGAGGACCTAGGCTTAAGCCGTGCACTTGGAAATTGATCGAATTGGACTTGCTGGCAACGCCATCGAGTATCAATCTGCGTGGGATTTGCAACGCGAGTTACATCGCGAAGTGGTCGCACGCAACTCCCCTGACACCGTCTTGCTACTCGAGCATCCGTCGGTTTACACCGCAGGTCGTCGCACCGAAGCTTTTGAAAGGCCAACGGATGGCACTCCAGTAGTTGATGTTGATCGCGGCGGAAAGATCACTTGGCACGGTCCTGGTCAATTAATTGGATATCCGATCTTGCACTTACCTTCACCAATGGATGTTGTGTCGCACGTTCGAAGACTTGAAGATGTGTTGATTGGAATTTGCGGTGATTTTGAATTAGAGACTGCGCGAATCAAAGGACGAAGCGGCGTTTGGGTATTAGATCCGATTGAAGATCGCAAAATTGCAGCTATTGGAGTTCGGGTTGCCCAAGGTGTCACAATGCACGGGTTCGCACTTAATTGCAACAACGACTTAGCTTGGTTTGATCGCATTGTGCCTTGCGGTATCCGCGATGCCGGCGTTACAACTTTGTCAAAAGAATTAGGCATCGACATTTCTGTAACGGATGTTGCCGACCGCGCAGAATTTCACCTGCACAGAGTCTTTGGCACCCTTGCGCAAGAACTATCTCGAAATGTATCTATCGATGCCTAGATTCGTAGCGTTCACCCTAAAGATAGTTGCGATCATCTTTGCTCCGATTGCAATAGTTGGACTAATTGTTTCAAAGCAAGCAGTATCAGGCGATCAGTATGTTGCAGTGTTAGAAATTTTGGGATCAAGTTCGGCGCCAGGTGCAATTGAAGTCTTTGGGGCAGATATTCAAACTCTGTCCGCTTTGCTCAATTTCTTTGAAGCCTGGAGCTTGCCAGCATTGATAGCCATAGTTGTTCTGGGAATCATCGGGTTGGCTTTGAGTAAAGACAAACTCCGAGCGACTTGGCACATCTGTTTAGGTTTGTTCTTTTCCTTTGGACTTTGGGCGGTGCTGCTTACTAGAAGCCAGAAAACTTTCGCCGAGACCATCGGATCAAACATATCTAATTTGTCAGGAATTGTAATTGCGGCTTATCTGTCTGAGTTGAGCGCAAGGTTACTGAATCTAATTGGACTATTGGCACTGTTGTTTGGAGCGCTAGCTTTGATCTTCTGGTTCGCCGTGAATAGACGCAAAGCGCGCTCCCGTTAAGCCCTCAACTAGACTGCCTATTGTGAGCACGCCATACCTGGATCAGCCTGAAGGTAAAACTGACGGTCCCAAAATGCTGCGGATCGAAGCTCGAAACTCCCTTGTGCCAATTGAGCGCAAGCCGGAATGGATTAAGACCAAACTAAAGACCGGACCTGAATACACCCAAATCATGGACTTAGTTAAGTCCGAAGGTCTTCATACCGTTTGCCAAGAAGCGGGCTGCCCAAACATTTTTGAGTGCTGGGAAGATCGCGAAGCAACTTTTCTAATCGGTGGTGACCAATGCACTCGGCGTTGTGACTTCTGCCAGATTGATACTGGAAAGCCTGTTGATCTCGATCGCGATGAACCTCGAAGAGTTGCTGAGTCTGTCAAAACTATGCAGTTGCGTTACGCAACCGTAACTGGTGTAGCTCGCGATGATCTGCCAGATGGTGGCGCTTGGCTTTACGCCGAAACGATTCGACAAATTCATGAAGTAGTTCCAGGTTGTGGCGTTGAAATGCTTGCCCCCGACTTCGATGGCAAACCAGATTTACTTCAAGAAGTTTTCGAATCAAGGCCTGAAGTTTTTGCTCACAACATTGAAACTGTTCCCCGCATCTTCAAGCGAATTCGACCAGGATTCAAATATGAAAAATCGCTTGGAGTTATTACTGCAGCTCGAGATTTTGGATTGGTAACTAAAAGCAACTTAATCCTTGGTATGGGTGAAGAAATTACTGAAGTGCACCAAGCACTAACGGATCTTCATGAAGCTGGCTGTGACTTAGTGACAATCACTCAATACCTTCGACCATCCCTGCGGCACCATCCGGTTGATCGCTGGGTTCGGCCAGAGGAATTTGTGGAATTGGCCAAAGTCGCCGAAGAAATCGGATTTGCTGGAGTACTCAGTGGCCCGCTAGTCAGATCCTCTTACCGGGCTGGAAAACTTTACAAGCAAGCCATTGCAGCTCGAAATTCAACAGACGTTTAAGGTAGAGACATGTCACTAAAGATGCAGGCGCCAAAAAAGCAACGCTGGTACGTCCAAATCAAGGAAACCTACAAGTTCGCCTCAAATGAGATCTCATTCTTGGCTCTACGACTGCTGGGTGTTTTCGCTGTTGTATTTGGAATCATTTTCGCAATTGGTGTTGCCGTAGATCTGACTGCCTTTTTTGGAGTTTTTGCATTTGGAACTGCCTTACTAGCGACAACATTCTTTTTTGGAAAAATCGCTGAGAATGCCGCCTACTCCTCGATTGCCGGACAAGTTGGCGCAGCTGCTTCCGTACTTAACGCAATCCGCGGTGCTTGGTTTGTAACCCCAGCAGTAGGTGTCGACAAAAATCAAAACATGGTTCACCGTGTTGTTGGTCGCCCGGGAATCATTCTGGTTGGCGAAGGTAGTCGTCCAGCAGTTCTTTTGGCAGAGCAGCGCAAAGCTCACGCCCGTTACGCTCAAGGCGTGCCAATTCACGAAATCATCGTTGATGATGTTGATGTCACGATTTCAAACCTGCAAAAGACTGTTAAGAAACTTGGCAAGACACTTCGCCCAGCTGAAGTTACTCAAGTAAGAAACCGTCTTAAGGCTCTGCCACAAACAGCGCTTCCAATTCCAAAGGGACCGCTGCCTCAAGGTAGAAAGATGCCACGTCGATGAACGAGATTACAACTACGATTTCAGACTTTTTCGCAAACGTTTCGGTCTCTTACTTGATCGGTATGGTTTTGATTGTCATTTTCATCGCGAAGAAACTGATCAAGTGGGCAATTATTTTTGCAGTACTGATGTTCTTTGTACTTCCCTACTTAGATGAGCAAGGATATCTAGACTCCGTAAAAGGGCTGTTTACTTAACCGCTTTTGCAACTTCGCCTGCGGTGGCAATCCAAACCTCATCGTGGGATTTAACAAACGTCAAGAATCTTTCCAGCATCGCAACTCTGCTTGGACGTCCAATAAATTGTGGATGCATAGTTAACATCGTCAAACCGCCAAGTCCATGAATCCCCAAGAACTCTTCCCGCCAAATTTCTTCTACGTCTCGGGCCGAGCGAATCGTACGATTCCAGTCGCTGCCGACGCTGAACCAAAAGTACGGTGCATCATCCAGCATCCATTGCACGGGTAGCTCCACAACTTTATGAGCTGGATGAACATATGGCTTGATGTCATCCATCATGCTCGATGAATACTTAAATCCATTTTCAACCAGCAGATCAAAGGTGTTTGGGCTAACTTCCCAAGAAGGAGATCGATATCCAGTAACTTCGACGCCGAATTGTTCCAGCGCTGCTTTCCCCTTTAAAAGTTCTTCTAGTTCCTCAGCCTTGGAAAGTTTTGTTGGAGAAGTGTGCGTATAACCGTGATGTCCGAGCTCATGTCCATGCGCAACGATTTCCCGCATTTGATCTGGATAGCGTTCGGCAACCCGACCAGGTGTAAAGAACGTTGCTGGTAAACCCAAATGATCTAGCGTGTCTAGAACCAGCCCCACACCAACTTTGGCTCCGTAAGTTCCCTGCGAAAGCACACCAGGGCGATTCGCATTTTCTGGGTTTTCAGCTAACCAAACTTCTTCGGCATCAAAATCAAAACTGATTACAAAAGCGGAAGTTTTTCCGGCTGGTAGTTCTAATGAAGGCATGAACCTATCTTGCCCGCATTGTTATTGTTCCAACAGCCTTATCGTGTAATCCACGACCATCCCGATCCCAAATCAAGGCTGGGACCACCAAGCACAGAAGTGCAGTGCGTACCAATACTTTCAAAAAAGTTATCGGTGCCGGACTTATCGAAATAAGTCTGATGCCGGATAGTTTGTATCCGAAAGATGCGCCCGTGGTGGCCGTTAGCAGGAATACTTGGGCGGCGAAAATTCCCAGGGTGGCCGCCGCAAAAACCTCAGACCCATAAACCAGATCTGGAAATGCCAGATGGGTAACCAAGATCGCAGCAATCCAGTCGATCATGAGAGCAATGATTCGCCTTCCCATCCGGGCAACTGAACCAATCCCCTGTTTGGGTAAGCCAAAGCGTTGCCCTGGGTATCCAAAGTCCATACCTTGTTCTTCAAGGGCTGCTTTGGGTCCAGATAGCCACGAACCAATGTCTCTTCTATCCACGCTTTAACTCTAAATCTAAGTTGGGCTTATTGCGCTCTGGCGGGGTTCAACTAGGTGACTTAAAAACATTTGGGACTTGCTGTAACAAACCCGAAACACATGGGACACGGCGTTGAAATCGTGTCCCGCTATGGTCAGAACCAGCCAGGGAAATCTCTGGAAAATCGCGGAATAACTAACTGGAGGATCAATGTCCAACCTTGGACTCAAAACCGCCGAAGATGCACTTAAGTACATCAAGGACAACAACATTCGCTTTCTTGACGTGCGCTTCTGTGACTTGCCTGGCGTAATGCAGCACTTCAATGTGCCTGTTGAATCTGTAGATGCAGACTTCTTTGCAGGTGGCCAGATGTTCGATGGTTCGTCCATCCGAGGCTTCCAGTCCATCCATGAATCTGATCTAAAGCTTCTGGCAGATGTCACAACTGCATTTGTTGATCCATTCCGCAAAGAAAAGACTTTAGTTATGAACTTCTCAGTTCATGATCCGTTCTCAGACGAGCCATACGCTCGTGACCCACGCAACGTCGCAGCCAAAGCTGAGGCTTACTTAACTTCTACCGGTATCGCAGACACTGCATTCTTTGCTCCCGAGGCAGAGTTCTTCGTATTTGATTCAGCTCGCTTCAAGACCAGCGCCAACGAATCCATGTACCACGTTGACTCAATTGAAGGTGCCTGGAACTCCGGTAACGAGTTCAATGCTGACGGCAGCGACAACAGAGGTTACAAGACCCGCATCAAGGGTGGTTACTTCCCAGTTTCGCCAACCGATCAGATGGCTGACCTACGCGATCAAATGGTCGTGCGGTTAGCTGAAGTTGGCTTACTAGTTGAGCGCTCACACCATGAAGTTGGTACTGCAGGTCAGATGGAAATCAACTACCGCTTTAACACTTTGCTAAAGGCAGCTGACGAAGTCATGTTGTTTAAGTATGTAATTCGTAACACTGCTTGGGAAGGTGGCAAGACTGCAACCTTTATGCCAAAGCCGCTTTACGGTGACAACGGTTCCGGAATGCACGTACACCAGTCGCTTTGGACAAAGGGTTCACCATTGTTCGATGACGAGCGTGGTTACGGCGGTTTGTCAGATCTTGCGCGTTGGTACATCGGTGGCATCTTGAAGCACGCTCCATCGCTTCTTGCCTTCACTAACCCAACAGTTAACTCTTACCACCGCTTGGTTCCAGGCTATGAAGCCGCAGGCGAAGTGGTTGAAGCGGGCGCGGAATCGGGCTTGCAAGTCGGCGATTATGTCTTTGTTCCTGGGGCAAATTGTTTTCAAGACAATGAGCAAGGCCCCGTGCGCGGGCTGTTCGGCGCGGCCTCGCGGGTGTTGGTGTCGCAAGCCAGCCGTGTCACCAAGATTGACCGTGGCTTTGGCGCGATGGGCGCTTTGTTGGCACTTGCCGCAACTGCCCGTCATGCTTTGGCCCCACCTAACGCCCTGCCCGATCTGATCGTGGGACACGGCGTTCTGGGCCGCTTGCTGGCGCGTTTGACACTGGCCGCCGGTGGCCCTGCGCCCACGGTTTGGGAAACCAATCCGGCGCGGCACACAGGCGCCTTGGGCTACGAGGTGATTCACCCCGATTCTGACACACGGCGCAACTACCGCGCCATTTATGACGCTTCTGGCGCGCCTGATCTGCTGAACACGCTGATCGGCCGTATCGCCAAGGGTGGCGAAGTGGTCTTGGCGGGCTTTTACACAGCCCCCCTGTCTTTCGCCTTCCCGCCCGCATTCATGAAAGAAGCCCGCCTGCGAATTGCGGCGGAATGGGCGGCGGATGATTTGATCGTCACCCGCCAGCTTGTCGAAAGCGGCGCGCTCTCGCTGGAAGGTTTGGTGACACACACCAACCCCGCCTCAGCCGCGCCAATGGCTGCATCCGCAATCTCTTTGGGCGTGATTGGCAGGTGTGGCGACATGGTCGGCGTGTGGATCGAGCCGGTCACCGCACAGGTGATGATGACTTTGCGCTTGGGTCTGGATGCCATGGGAAACTCCTGATAGAAGGTTGGCGACCGGGTGCGCTGAAAAAGACGCGATATACCGAGTCGAATGCCTTGTTATATCACTCAGGTGATGGGGGCTCGGGCTGGGACATACCCTGAGCATGGGCCGCAGCTGACCCTGGGCGACCCCAGCGGCCCTGCCTTGTCCAGGCGACTGGCCGCTGTGGCGGTGCCATCAGTCGATTTTGGCGCCCGAAACCTCAATCACACGCTTCCATTTTTCCGACTCGCGTTTGATGCGGGCAGCCAGTTGCTCAGGTGTTTCCACCACCGGCAAGATGCCCATGCTGACAAATCGGTCGTGCACCTCGGCCGAGCGCAGCACGGTGGCCAGCAGGTCGTCGGGCCACGCAGTCCTCGCATTTCCGAGCCTTCCGGCGGCGCGGTGGTCGATACGGAGTGCCGCGCCCGCTTGGCTGAATTAATTGCAGCATTGCAAACCCATGGCCTCATCTCAAACTAAACTGGCGCAATAATATTCCACGAAGACTGAGGCTTTTACGCAACACTTCCCGTCAATGTGCCCTTGCACGTCAGAATGGCATCAGTTAGGACCACTTCGCTGTCCCAAGTGACAATTGAGAAAGGGGATTTATTATGCGGAAGCTCGCTCTTGTAGCAGTGCTCGCATCGACCGCCATGGCTACTCCTGCGCTGGCGCGTGACGATGCTTGGTATATCGGTGTCGAAGCCGGTGCGTCGCTGGTTGAAGATCAGAATTTTGACGTTAACCGCGTTAATGACAATGCTAAGGCCGATTTGACCAAGGGTTATGACGCCGACGCCATTATTGGATATGACTTCGGTGGTTTCCGCCTCGAAGCAGAAGTGGGTTATAAGCAAGCCTCGCTGACGGCTTGGTCGTCACAGCTCACGACACCGTCGGGTCCGGCTGCGTCCCCAGCTGCCGCGGGCTCGTTCATTAATGACGGCGGAAAGGCCAATAACCTAAGCTTCATGGTCAACGGTCTTGTGGATTTCGGCGACGATGATGGCCTTCAGGGCTTTGTCGGCGGCGGCGTTGGCGTTGCACGTGTTGATGTGTCGGCT
>ENA-OUVC01000784-OUVC01000784.1-marine-metagenome-genome-assembly--contig:-NODE-784-length-19740-cov-3.830087_pt1 | contig 19740 bp, 18 predicted proteins | sample MGYA00248622_ERZ508571 | MGnify/ENA primary metagenome ERZ508571 (study PRJEB26236, sample SAMN06267175) | marine metagenome | isolation source: Columbia River Estuary | place: USA:Columbia River Estuary... | reverse complement strand
ACTAATAATGGTTCTCAACGTGTTTTTGCTTTTTCTCCTTTAGAAAATACATTTAGGCGCATTGATAAAAGTACCTATTGGGGTTATAATTTTAATGCTACTCAGTTTATAAGAAGGGATACACTGTATAGTGCTGGTGGATATGGTTTTTGGCATTATAGCAATGTGTTAACTTATTTTGTAGAGACAAAAGGGGAATGGGAGATGGTTAGAACGGACGGTACCACTCCAAAAACGATATTATGGGGGTACCAAGGTTACGATACTAAAAAAGATGTTTTTTACTCGGGAGGGTCAGAATACGAAACACAGGGCAAAAATGTAGAGAAAGTATATGATAATAAGTTATACAGATTCGAATTTAACACCTACAGTTGGAAAGAGCTAGGAGAAATTAACCCAGCACTTCCTTTCCAAACGCAAAAAGAAATCTTCTGGACAGGGAAGTATTTCTTACAATGGGCAAAAGATAAGCTATTCATCATAGATCCACTTGCTAATGAAGTATACGTATATAAAGATAATAAGCAGTACTTCCAAAACAATGCCCAATATTTTGTAAAAGATGATACGATTTATTGCTATTGGGATAGAAAAATAAACACGAATAAGTTCTCTGTATCCAAACTTGTTACTCAGTCTTTACTTATAGGTAAATTTTATTCCCCTTCGAACAGAAGTTTATACTTATTGCTATGCGAGGGAGGCTTTATAATAGTACTCGTTCTATCCTATATTTTTCGAAATAAATATCGGTTGCATCAAAACTCTTTTATCCTTGAAGAGCAGGAGAAAGCACTATTGAAAGCCCTATTGAAAATGAAGGAAGGAACATATTTAAGCACGAATGACTTAAATGATTTATTGAATTTGCAGGGTAAATCATTGGAAAACCAGCGCAAAATACGAACGAGTATTATTCATAAGTTAAACCATAAGATTAAACAACGTTTTAAAATTACTGAGGCAATCATTCGTGTAGATGACCCAACTGATAAACGCTTGAGGTTATATGCTTTGAAACCTGATGTATTAAGCATTATTCGAAAGGAGTTTCTAAATTAGTCTTGGAAGAATAATGAGAAGACGCTGAGGTCACAAACCGAACTTTCATATAACTAGGCAGCCTTATCAAAGAGAGTATTGCCCCCGGGGTCTAACAGCCTACCGCAAAACTGGTGCAGAACTATTTGCGTAAATCAAATTAATTGCCGAAAATTGCAGTCCATACTACGGGGGATTAGCCCATTTGGCTAGAGCGTCCCGATGAAAATCGGGAAGGTGATAGTTCTAATCAAAATAAACACGGGGGATTAGCTCATTTGGCTAGAGCGCTTCGCTGGCAGTGAAGAGGTGATCGGTTCGAATCCGATATTCTCCACAAAGGCCCCGATTTCGGGGCCTTTTTTAGTTTGGTACTTTGGTGCCCTATTTTTCGTTAAGGTGAGCATGACTTTCGTGGTGTATATCCTGTATTCCAAGAACCTAGATTGCTATTACATTGGCCATACCCAAAATTTGAGTATTCGTCTAAATCAACATAATAGCCAAGTCTCCAAATCAACAAAAAAGACTAACGATTGGGAAATAGTTTACCAAGAATGTTTCGAAACAAGATCCGCTGCGGTGCATAGAGAGTTAGCAATAAAACGCAAGAAAAGTCGCAAATACATTGAACTGTTGCTTAACAAATTATCCTGAAACTTTCTGCAAGGTGTTCGGTTCTCCCGATAGGCATCGGGACGATATTCTCCACAAAGGCCCCGATTTCGGGGCCTTTTTTGTTGACATTTTTTTTACAATTGGGATTTGCCTTGTCGGCTTTCTAACTATATGTTTGCAACGTGAAACAATCTTTGGTTTACATAGCAGCTCATATTCTTTTACTCATCTTTGCTTTAGGTGTGGTGGAACCCTTATTTGCTTCAATGAAATTGGAAAGTTCTTTTGAATATGTTGCCGATAGTCAGGCTAACTCCGAAAAAGAAGCTACAGAAAAGGAGAATTATGCCAAAGAAAAAGAGCTTAATTCAAATTTATTTTACGTTCAATCGGAATCTTTTTTCATGGCTGAAATACGCTATGCACACAGCCATCCAACTTGCAATACCGATAGCCACCCTGGTTATTCTACGCTCCCCGAATTACCCCCAAAATCGGTTTAATCGACCTTGTTTTTGTATGCCAAAAAGGCGTATTATTGATTAAACCCAAAATTTAAATTTTATTATGAACAAATTTTCTTTTGCTCAACTAAAGAGCGATTTGCCTGCAGGTATCGTCGTATTTTTAGTAGCCGTACCTTTATGTTTAGGTATTGCTTTGGCTTCTGGTGCCCCGTTTTTTTCTGGAATGATTTCTGGAATTGTAGGCGGAATTTTAGTAGGAGCCCTCAGTAACTCTCAATTAAGTGTAAGTGGCCCTGCTGCTGGTTTAGCAGCTGTGGTACTGGCATCTATTACCCAATTGGGTGCCTTCGAAACCTTTTTATTGGCCGTAGTTTTAGCAGGCTTATTTCAATTGCTTTTAGGCTTTTTAAAAGCGGGAGCTATTGCCAATTATTTCCCATCTAGTGTCATAAAAGGCCTATTAACCGCTATTGGTATCATCATTATTTTAAAGCAAATACCTCATGCTTTTGGCTACGATAAAGATGCAGAAGGTGATTTAACCTTTTTGCAAGCGGATGGTCAGAATACCTTTTCGGAAATTTTAATGGCCATCAGTAAAATTGACTTAGGTGCAAGCTTGATAGCGTTTTTGTGTTTGAGTATACTGATATTATTTGAACAGCCTTTTGTTAAAAAACGGTTAAAGCTTATTCCAGGTGGTCTAGTTGCCGTTTTAGTGGCTTTGGGTTTAAATCAATTGTTTGTAAGCACCGGCAGTAGTCTGGCTATTAGTGGCGACCATTTGGTAAATGTACCCGTTGCCGCTTCTTTGTCTGATTTTTGGGGCTTCTTCACCTTCCCCGATTTTTCACAATTAAGCAACCCTCAAGTTTATTTGGTGGCTTTAACTATAGCAGCCGTTGCATCCATAGAAACACTTTTATGTATAGAAGCGGTAGATAAATTAGATCCGCAAAAGCGGGTAACCTCTACTAATAGGGAGTTAGTAGCACAAGGTATTGGCAACATGACTTCAGGTTTAATAGGGGGCTTGCCTATTACCAGTGTAATTGTACGTAGCTCGGCTAATTTAAATGCCAATGCACAATCTAAGCTGTCTACCATTATTCATGGTTTATTGTTACTAATCTGTGTAAGCTTAATTCCGGTACTACTCAATAAAATTCCATTGGCAGCATTAGCCAGTATTTTATTGGTTACAGGTTATAAATTATGTAACCCTGCACTATTTAAACAAATGTTTAGTTTGGGTAAATATCAATGGGTTCCTTTTTTGGTAACGGTAGTATTCATTGTTTTTACCGATTTATTAACCGGTGTGGGTATAGGTTTAGTAGTAAGTGTATTAGCGCTTTTATATGGCAATTATAAAAATTCCTATTATTTCCATAAAGAAAACCATCACGAAGGCGATGTGATTTTAATTCACCTAGCTGAAGAAGTTTCTTTTTTAAATAAAGCCAGCATTAAACTAACTCTAGAGCATTTGCCTGCAAACAGCAGGGTGGTCATAGATGCGCAAGATGCACATTACATCGACCACGATGTGTTGGAGCTTATTCGCGATTTTACCAGCGTACAAGCCAAACAAAAAAACATCGATTGCAAAACCGTAGGCTTTAAAAACCGCTATGGTATAACCAATACCGATAATGTACAATCTATAAAAGAATACCTCCCGGCTTACCCAGCAGTAAATTTGGCTGAGCCGGTGAAATCAACAAAAAAATTAAAAAAATAAATTAAACTACTATGAGAACTCATAATAAAGAATCACAAACATCAATGACGCCAGAAATGGCTATAAATATTTTAAAAGAGGGCAACGAACGCTTTGTAAGCAATCTTAAATTTAACCGCAATTTATTGCAGCAAGTAAATGAAACCCGCGATGGCCAATGGCCTTTTGCGGTGGTTTTAAGCTGTATTGATAGCCGTACCTCAGCCGAATTGGTTTTTGACCAAGGCTTGGGCGATATTTTTAGTGTACGTATTGCCGGAAATATTGTAAACGAAGATATTTTGGGCAGCATGGAGTTTGCCTGCAAAGTAGCAGGCTCTAAATTTATTGTGGTATTGGGTCATACCAAATGCGGAGCCGTAAAAGGTGCTTGCGACCATGTAGAACTTGGTAATTTAACCACCCTTTTAGCCAAATTGCAACCAGCTGTTAGCTGTGAAACACAAACCACATTAAATAGAAATTCATCGAATGCTGTTTTTGTAGAAAATGTGGCTAAAATTAATGTGGAAGAAGCGGTGGGTGAAATCCAAGCTAAAAGCCCTATTCTAAAAGAAATGATAGATAAAGGCGAAATAGGCATTTGTGGTGCCATGTACAATGTAGAAACTGGGCAAGTAGAGTTTTACGAACAAACGCTTCGCTTAAATTAATCCTTGAATAGTCATAGCCGCTCTGTTTGAGGAGCGGCTATGTATTTCATTATGAAAAAATTCCTACTTTTTTTCTTGCTCCTTTGCAGCCAAACGCTGCATGCTCAGCAAAGTCGTACGCAAGATGATAATACTATATATTGGCTCCAAACAGTAGCTAATGTAGCCATTCATCCGAAGTGGGCCTTGTATGCCGAACAGCAATGGCGCCAGGTGGGCGATATCGCTTCACCACAGCAGCGTTTACTTCGCTTGGGGCTAACCTACAAAGTGCATCCCGATGTGAATGTGCATGCTGGCTATGGTTTTGTAAAAACATTTGTATACGGTGATTATCCTATTGCGGCAGATGGCGCTTTTCCCGAACACCGCATCTATGAGCAAATTACCTTTAAGCAACCAATTGCTACCTGGACTATTCAACACCGGTTTAGGCTAGAGCAACGTTGGTTGGCAAAATTATCAAGTAACCAACCCACTCAGTGGGTGTACCTCAATAGAATTCGCTACCAATTTAGAGCTCAAAAACCGCTTTTAACCAAAGCTAATAACCAGGTTTTTGCAGCGGTAGCTAATGAAGTGTTTATAGGTGCAGGCAAACAATTGGGTGCCAATATTTTCGATCAAAACCGTTTTTCGGTACTGCTTGGTTATAGTGCTTCTAAAAAAATCAACTTTGAACTTGGCTATTTGTACCAAATTTTACAGCAAGGTAAACCGCTTGCAAACAACAGCGTAGTTATGCAACACAATACGGGCTTAATTGGCGCAGCACAATTTTCTTTTTAGGTTTGTTTGTTTTTTATTTATCAACCGAAGCCACCCATAACTGGGTGGCTTTTTTTATACGGCTAATTTTAGGATATTTATCGAGCAATGAATAGTATCTCTCATCAAATTCAACTCACTTTTCCTCAATTTGAACCTGCTTTAAAAGAGAAATTAGCAGAAATTTGCACCTATCGCGAATTCAAAGCTGGCGAATCGATGATGCAAACGGGGCAATATGTTAAATCAACCATGCTTATTTTGGAGGGTAGGGTTAAATTGTACAGACAAGGTGAAGATGGCGGTGAGTTTTTTATGTATTACTTACAGCCCGGAAATGCGTGTGCGCTTTCTATTATTTGTGCTACCCGACAGAAAAAAAGTGAAGTAATGGCCAAGGCCGTGGAAAATACTAAGGTTTTATTGGTGCCAATTGATCAATTAGATGAGTTGATGCATTCGTATAAATCGTGGTACCATTTTGTATTGGAAACCTACCGAAACCGTTTTGAAGAAGTATTGGAAGTGGTAGATCAAGTAATTTTTAAGGGATTGGATGAACGCTTGTTTTTTTATCTAAACAATCAGTGTGAAAAACTGGGCACCTCCGATTTAAAGCTAACGCACCAAGAAATAGCTAGTGATTTGGGTTCTTCTAGGGAAGTAATATCTCGGTTATTAAAAAAAATGGAGCAAAAAGGTTTTGTGCATTTACATAGAAACTCATTAACCTGGGTTGGTATGAATGCATAAGTAACTTAGATCACCAATGCTTGCTTGTAAATAACTCAATTTTGTAAAAAATTAATTAGTTGATGGAAATTTTAGGATATATAGCGGCCATAGGTATTGGTCTTTCATTGGGTTTAGTAGGTGCTGGAGGGTCTATTTTAACCGTGCCGGTGTTGGTGTATTTATTTGGTATTGATCCTACCTTAGCCACAGCTTATTCCTTGGTTATTATTGCCGCCACTACTTCGGTAGGTGCTTTTAAAAATTATCAAAAGCAATTGGTCAGTTTTTCGGTGGCCTTCTCCTTCGGCTTAAGTTCTATGCTTACGGTATTTTTAATCCGCCATTTTATTTTGCCAACCATTCCCGATACTTTGTTTAGTGCACAGGGGCTGGTGCTTCAAAAATCAACAGCTACCATGCTTGTTTTTGCGCTCTTAATGTTGGTGGCGGCTTACTTTATGATTCGATCGCAGTCTACTACCCAAAAGCCTCATCATACTCCTTCGGTACTCAAACTTTTGCTTTATGGTATTGGAGCTGGTTTCATCACCGGATTTTTAGGAGCAGGCGGAGGTTTTGTACTTATTCCTGCATTGGTATTAGTAGTGCAGCTGCCCATGAAAAAAGCGGTGGGCACTTCTTTGCTTATTATAGCTTTAAACTCCTTGGTTGGTATTGCTGGCGATTGGGGCCATGTACAATTAGATTGGCTATTTGCCGCTTCGCTGATTGCCTTAGCGCTGTTGGGACTTTTTATCGGGGTGGTGCTTTCTGCAAAACTCCCCGATATGCTATTGAAAAAATATTTTGGATGGTTTGTTTTTTGTATGGGTTTGGTGGTAATGCTCTCCGAACTTTACAATTTGCTGTTAAAATAAGCTACATGTAAAATAGTTAGTGCGGCGTGACCTTTGTCACTTGAATAGCGCTATTTTAAAAATATCTTTGTAATAAATAATACTATACTGTTTACATATGAAAATAGAACAAATTTATACCGGTTGTTTAGCGCAAGGTGCTTATTACATTCAATCTGGAAACGAAGCGGTGATTATTGACCCTTTGCGTGAAGTACAACCCTACATAGAAAAAGCAGAAAAGAATGGCGCTAAAATTAAATATGTTTTGGAAACCCATTTCCATGCCGATTTTGTTTCTGGACATATCGATTTAGCTAAAAAAACAGGCGCCACTATTGTGTATGGTCCTTTGGCTAATCCAACTTTTGAAGCACATATTGCCCAAGATGGTGAAGTACTATCTGTTGGTTCGCTTAAAATAAAAGTACTACACACCCCTGGGCACACCATGGAATCTACCTGTTATTTATTGTTAGACGAGAACGATAAAGAACTGGCCCTATTTTCTGGAGATACGCTATTTATTGGCGATGTAGGTCGCCCAGATTTGGCCCAAAAAGCAGCCCACCTTACTCAAGAAGAATTAGCCGGAACGTTATTCGATTCGTTGCGCAACAAAATAATGACTTTGCCCGATGACGTCATTGTGTATCCGGCACACGGTGCAGGATCTGCTTGTGGCAAGAACATGAGCAAAGAAACCAGCGATACCTTGGGAAATCAAAAAAAATTCAATTATGCTCTCCGAGCCAATATGACTCGAGACGAATTTATTGCCGAAGTGACCGACGGCTTACTGCCACCGCCGGCCTATTTCCCCGAAAATGTTCGCTTAAATAAACATGGCTATGCATCCATCGATTCGGTATTGGCCAAAGGCACCCAAGCATTATCTCCGGCTGCCTTTGAGGCGGCGGCTAACGAAACTGGAGCCCTTATTTTAGATACCCGCGATGCGCAAGTATTTGCGAAAGGATTTATTCCAAATTCTATAAATATTGGTTTGGGTGGCAGCTTTGCACCTTGGGTAGGAGCACTCATTCCAGATATTAATCAGCCCATATTAATTGTTGATGAAGCTGGCAGAGAACAAGAAGTAGTTACCCGTTTAGCCCGTGTTGGTTACGATAATGCCCTTGGGTTTTTACAAGGAGGTATAAGCGCATGGCAAGAGGCTGGCCACGATTTAGATAGTATTGAAAGCATTAGTGCCGAAGAAACAGCCGCTCGGTTAGCAGCTGAGCCAGCCGCCATTTTATTAGACGTGCGTAAAATATCGGAGAACTATTCTGAGCATGTTTTGGGCGCTCAAAATTTACCCTTAGATGTGGTTAACGAAGAAATGGCTACTCTCAATCCGGATAAAGCCTATTACATTCATTGTGCGGGCGGTTACCGATCCATGATATTTGCGTCCATTTTAAAAGCCCGTGGATTTGATAAGTTAATTGATGTGCAAGGCGGATTTAAAGCCATTAAAGACAGCGATAAGTTTGAAGTGAGCCCGTACCTCTGCCCAAGCACCATGTTATAATTTTAAACACCCTATGGCTATCTCTGAATTTTTATTGGCCCCTTGGCCTTGGTATTTCTCAGGCTTTTTAATTGCCTGCATTATGTTTATCTTGTTATTTTTCGGCCGTACTTTTGGTTTCTCTTCCAATTTTAGAACCATTTGTGCCGCTTGTGGAGCAGGTAAAAAAACTACTTTCTTTGATTTTGAATGGAAAGAACAACGCTGGAATCTTTTATTTTTGGTAGGGTCGGTAATCGGGGGATTTGTAGCCACACATTTTTTGAGCACAGATGCCGCACTAAAACTATCTGCTAGCACCATTGCTCAATTAAAAGAAGTAGGCATCGCATTTGATGGAGGCTTGAACCCAGCACAAATTTTCAGTTTCGATTTCATGTTTTCCGTTAAGGGATTTCTAATCTTACTTTTAGGAGGCTTTTTGGTTGGCTTCGGTTCTAGGTACGCCGGCGGATGTACTTCTGGGCATGCCATTACCGGTTTATCAAGCTTACAAATCCCTTCATTAATTGCAGTTATTGGGTTTTTTATAGGCGGTTTAGTGATGACCTATTTTATTTTACCTATTTTATTTTAGCCCATGAAAGCATTAAAATTTATACTCACCGGCATTTTTTTCGGTATTGTAATGACCAAATCGGAGGCTATTTCTTGGTACAGAATACAAGAAATGTTTCGCTTTCAATCTTTTCACATGTTTGGCATCATTGGTACAGCCGTAGCTATTGGAATTATAGGGGTTTACCTCATTAAAAAATATAAACTAAAGGATATAGAGGGCCAATTCATTGTAATACCCACCAAAGATAAAGGTTGGAAAAGAGCACTTTTAGGCGGAATTATTTTCGGATTGGGTTGGGCGCTTACCGGAGCGTGCCCAGGCCCTATGTTTATTAATGTGGGTGCTGGGTATTTAGTTATGCTTCTGGTTATTTTTGGGGCTGTATTAGGTACCTATATCTACGGAATAGTAAAAGATAAACTCCCACATTAATTACAATCATGAGCCAACTACAAGCCGTTATCAATTGCAAATGCCCCCGTTGCCGCCAAGGCGATATGTATACCCATAGTTTATTTAGTTTGAATTATGCTTCGATGCATGAGCATTGCCCAGTATGTAAATTACGTTACGAAATTGAGCCCGGATTTTTTTGGGCAGCCATGTATGTAAGCTATGCGTTTAATGTAGCCGAATTGGTAATTACCGGAGTAATTGCTGCCCAATTTTTGGGTGAAAAGGAGATTTGGTGGCTTATTGCGGTGGTATTATCACCTATTTTTATTCTAATGCCTTTTAATTTTAGGTACTCCAGAGTATTGCTATTGCATTTCTTGTCGCCCGTTAAATTCAATAAGGGCTATCAGAAAAAGAACGTTTAGGTACGTATGCGTAGTGAAATGGTAGATTGGCCATTTTGATACGCATGGCTAAGTTCCCATGCATTGCGCTTAGCCAATTCTTTGCATAAATAAATTCCCAATCCACTTCCTTGTTGTTCTTGGGTATCGCGATTTAATTGTCTAAATGGCTCTGCCTGTTCAAAAAAATCAGTTGGTAGGGTATGGTTACTAATGCTTATGGTTATACTCTCTTTTTGTTCTGTAATTTCTAACCCAATAGGCGTATTTTTTTGTGAAAAGCGCAGGGCATTCCAAATCAATTCTTCTATACTATAAAACAAATCGTTTTTTACTAGGCTTAACGAAAAATCGTTGGTTAATGTCGAGTGAAAGTGGCTATCGGCCACTCGATCTAATTTCAAGGCTTTTTCGGTTAAGGTACTTTTACAGGTATCTTCCAACCATTTTTTGTTAATCACCGATGTGGGCATTTCAAGCAATTCTTCCCGTTCTAATTGCATGTAAAGCATAAAATTCCGGAAGGTACGGTATAAGCGTTTGGCCGAAGTTTTTATATCCTGCGCCAGGGCTGTTAATTCGGCTCTGCTTAATTTATTTTCGGCATCTAACAATACATCTGTTAAGCCAATAATACCATTTAGTGGGGTATTGTACTCGTGGCTATTAATTTTTGAGAAGGTATTTAGTTTCGTGTACACCGCTTTTTGTATTCCTTTTTGTGTACTCGATTGTTTTTGTCTGCGTATTTCTATGGCATTTAATACGTCCTTCGAACTAAAGGGTTTTATAATATAATCATCTGCACCCAATTCCATACCTAAACGCTGGTCGGCACGATCTGCTTTTGCGGTTATGTAAATAAAGGGGATGTTGGCTGTTTTGTCGCTCGATTTTAGGGCTTGCAGCACCTCATAACCGTCCATTTTGGGCATCATTATGTCGCAAAGTACCAAATCTGGGATCTGGTCTTGTATAGCAGCTAAGCCGGCTAAGCCATCGGGACAAGACTGTACCTCAAAGCCATGTGCTTGTAGCAATTCTTGTAAATTCTCTCTGATAGACGAGTCGTCTTCAATTACTAAAATATTCATACGGCATTTTTGGTGTGTTAAGCCGGGATACTTACTTCAAACGTAGATCCCTTGTTTTCTGCACTTTTGAAGCTAATTTTTCCGTTATGTATGGCAACGAAATTTTTAACTACTACCAAGCCTAGGCCTGTACCTTCTATATTACCCGAGTTAGAAGCCCTCATAAATGCAGTAAACAATTGTTTTTGTTCTGCAAGAGGTATGCCAATGCCAAAATCTTGGATCTTAAAATTCAGTTTAGTAGGCAAAAATTCGATGGTTATTTCCGGAAGAGGTTTATCTACAGAATATTTAAAGGCATTGCTTAGTAAATTGCCCAAAATATGTTTCAATAAATTTTGGTCTACTTCTCCTAGGCGTATTTCCCCACTAATATGAATTTTTATATTTTCTTGGGCAATTTTTTCCCCAAATGTATGTTCGAGCAGTTCGTTAACCAGAGCAAGCACATCGGTTTTTTCTGGTTTAAATGGTATTTTGCCGGCATCTGTTTTACCAACCAACAATACATCATTCATGAGGGCACTTACACGGTTTATTTGGTTTTTTATGCGCTCTAAATGTTTATCGGTTTTTTCTTTGAGGGCGGCGTCTACATCTTTGGTAATAAGCTCTAATAAGTCTACACTCGATAATATACCAGCCATAGGCGTGCGTATTTCGTGCGAAACCATATTTACAAAGCGTGTTTGCAGCTCATTAAGCTCCCGTTCTTTTTGAATACTTTTAATAAGTTCTTTTTCTGCCTGCTTTTGTTTGGTTATGCTCACACCATAGCCTATCATGTAGCGAAAAGCCCCCTTATTGTCGTATAATGGATTAAATTTTCGCAGTATGACATCCGAGCTGCCATCTGGTTTGGTTAACTCATCTTCCCATTCAATTTGTTCTTTGGCTTGTAGGGCTTGTATAAATTTTTCCCGTCTGGCTAATGCAATTTTTGGATCTTTATCGCGGGCCTCACAATATTCAAAATCGTCTTTCCCTATAATCCACTTCCGCAATTCTTTGTCTTTTATAGCTGTTTTATTCAGATATACGTACCGATGATCTTTATCGAAAATAGCGATGTCTGCCGGTAAACCTTCCAGCATTTCAGCAGAAAACTCTTTTTCCTTTTCTAATGCAAGTTCCGCATTCTTCGTTACGGTAATGTCTTTGTAAGTCCATATATGGCCGGCAAATGCACCCTCTTTAAAATAGGGCATATAACTAGCTGCTAAATACCGGCCATCAAGTAATGCTAATTCTATATCAACTAATTCTTGTTTTAGGGCCAATGCCTTGTCTATAAAGGCTAAGAATTTTTCGGGTACTTTAAAATAATTTTTAGATTCTTGAGCCATGTTGGCGCAATCGAGCCCTATGAGTGCATGCGGCGGTACTGGTATAGCAAATAAGTCACAAAAATATTGGTTTGCAAAACTGATTTTACGGTGTTCGTCTTCCGCCAATACCGCTAAAGGCAATTTAAATAATACTTCTTGTGCTCTATTAAATTCGGTTTTTACAGACATGGTATTGCATTCTGTTTTACAGGATTGTATCTAACACTTCTTGCAGCAATTCTTTGTTTACAGGCTTTGGCAAAAAGTGTTGGATGGCTAATTTTTTCATTTTCTCGGCTAGTTCTTCAACTTCACCTGCCGATATAAATACAATTGGCATGCCAAGATGTACTGCTCGTATAGCTGCTGCGGTTTCAAAGCCATCCATATGTGGCATATAAATGTCTAATAAAACCAAGTCAATAGCTTTATTCTTCAGTATCGCTAAACCTTCCTCTCCACTACTTGCACTTTCTGTGCTGTAACCCATAGAATGTACCAAATGCTTTAACACTAAAAGATTAATGTTATCATCGTCAATACAAAGAATGGTTTTACTGGTTGGTGTGCTCATCTGTTTATTCTTCCATTTTGGCCGCTAACTGCGATCGGGAATTTACGCCCACTTTTTGGTAGATATGTTTTAAGTGTTGGTTTACAGTTCTAGCCGAAATAAAAAGCTGATCAGCAATTTGCTGGTAGGATAAACCCGATTTTATGAAGCGTGCAATTTCGCGTTCTCTTGGTGTAAGGCGGTTTATGATGGAGTTTATTTTCTGCATTTTTTGTCCTACACTGGCAATTAATATTCGTGCAGCACTAGGGGAAAGAGCGGCTCCATTGTTTAGCAGACTGAGTAATGCTTCGCTAACGGCATTTAACGACATGTTTTTGGTTAAAAAGCCAGCTGCACCAGTACTAAATGCCGAAATTACGCTTTCTTTGTCATCAAAAGCAGTCATCATAACTATGCGTGTGCCAGCTAAGCGTTCTTGCAAAAGAGGTATTCCTTCAATGCCATTAATTTCGGGTAATTGTATATCTACTAATACAATATCCGGAATGGCTAGGTAATTCGATTTCATGTATGTGAACAAATCAGGAATCGTGCCAAAAGCAAACGTGCAGGTAAATTCATCGCTGCTTTCGAAATACTCTTTGTAATTTTCTAGTAGAAGCTCATTATCTTCAATAAAACCTATTTTAATCGGGTTGTTGGCCATGTGTATCTAGTATAAGTACCTAAAAATAGGTATAAATTAGTATAACACCCAAAAAAAAAAGAGCCATTTTTGCTTGGCTCTTTTGATGATAGACACTTGTTTTTAGTCTCTTCTAATTTCTATACTTCGCATTCCGCCACTCATACCGGGCATTTGCATACCCGTATTTGGCATTTGCTGGCCATTAAATTTTTGCAATTTTAGGCTGAAGGTGAGCATGGCATAACGAGCCAAGCGATTGCTACGGGTATCGTTAATACTATTGGCCGTTACCGAACGAGAAATGCTGGTATTTTCATTATACACATCAAATATTTGGAAACGCAACGATGCGGCCTTGTTTTTTAAGAACTGTTTTTCTAAATAGGTGTTCATGATAAACGGATTTACCGCAAATCCACTCGTATAACCTTTGTTCAAGGCTTTGGTAAAATCGGCACCTAAAATCCAAGTTTTGCGAATATAGGCTTTGCCATTAAAGGTTAAATTCCAGGTAGAAACTTTTGTATTTTGTTGTGCTGAGATGCTGTAAGTATTCTTATTAGCAGTATAGTTCACTCCTGGATTTAATTCAATCCATTGGGCAGGATTGAGCTGAAAGCTTGCTCCTTGGCTAATAATTAAGTTTTTGCCAATATTTTTTTGGTCATCAACAAAGTTGATATTGTTGGAATAATTAGCAAATCCGTTGATGCTCAAGGTGTATTTTCGCTCGGCAAATGGTTTAGACCAGGTATAAAATCCGTTAACACTATAAAATCCATTGGTATTTAAGTAGCGGGTTTCAATTTTGTTGCCAGGTAAGAACACACTATTGCTTACAATTTTATTTTCGGTAAGGTTTACCGAAAAATTAGTGAACCACACATCGCCCTTTTCAAAATTAAAGTTGTTGTATCTAATATTGATGTTGTGGCTAAACTCGGCTTTTAGATTGGGGTTACCTACTACAGGGAATTGAGGGTTTGAAACATCGGTTACCGGCTGCAATTGGTTAAATGATGGTTCGTTGTTTCGACCATTATACGAAGCATTAAACTCTTTGGTTTTAGAGAAATTATACGAGTAACGTAAAACCGGAATAATGTTTAATGCTGTTCTGCGATAGCTAGTTTGATTACTTACCGAAGTGCCCGAAAGTAGAGAAGGCTGTACGCCTAAACCCAAACTGTAGTTGTATTTTTTTTGAGTTACCCGGTAATTCATCCCCAATCTGTTGGTCATAAACGAATAGGTATAATCGTTACTTTGTGAAGCAACAATTGCTAATACGCCACCAGGAGTATTGGTGCCTAAAGTGGTTCTGCCATTTTGGTAATCGGCCAAAGAGAAATTCCAGTTAAATTCTAAACTCTCGGTACGACTAAGTGGCTCTATATACGAAATGCCCGAACGGGTAGTAGTATTAGTATTATTGTTACTTACGACTTGCCTTTGATACACAGCTATTGGAACTCCAACAGGGGTAGTTTGGTTAATCGCATCGTTTTCTTGCGTGGTATTGTTTTTGCTAAGCGATAAAGTTACCGAAGCAGTACGACCACGTTTTCCAAAACGGTGATTAAACAACGCATCGGCACCAAAATTAGGTGTTTCAGAGCTGCTAATACCGCCATTATTACCGCTTGAAATAAGGCTTGTACCATCTTGCAAAAAGGCAAAAGTATTGGCAGAGGTGCCATTACTTTGCCCTAAATTGAAATATGGAGTTACTTTTAAATAGTTTACGCTATCTATTTTATACTCTAAGTTCCAGTTAAAACGGTGGTTTATACTACTCGTATTGCTAGTGCTATTTTGGTTATTTAGTAAAAATCCACTGGTATTAATATTTTGTTGTTGGGTAGTTCTAAGCACCTCGTTATTTCGATTTGCATAGCTATAGTTTCCGTACGATGTTAATTTTTTGCTCCATTCATCGCGGTAGTTTAAACCCACAGAAGCTACTCTGGTTAGGCCATCGCCACCAGCATTGCCTCCTCCTCCGCCACCGATTTGTATACGGGCGCCACCACCGCCACCACCACCACCCAGTTGTACACGGGCTCCACCACCTCCACCATTAAAATTAAATAGCGATGTATTGGTATTGTTTAAATTTCCTTGTACCGAAATTTGTTGGGTTTTATTAAACATATTGGCCGAAATATTACCTTGGTAACGACCCTCGTTTCCTTGTCCAATTCTACCTTGTGTAAAATACCCGTTGTTTTTGTCAGGCCTAATTTGGATGTTCAAAATTTTCTCTGGATCACCCTCTTTTACCCCGGTAAAGTTTGCTTGATCACCATAATCGTCAATCAATTGTACTTTGTCAATTAAATTCGCTGGCAATTGTTGGGTGGCAGTTTTAACATCGCCACCAAAAAAGTCTTTGCCATTTACTCGAACCCTAGTTACTGCTTTTCCTTGAGCCTTTACATTCCCGTCTTTATCAACTTCTACCCCAGGTAATTTTCTCAATAAATCTTCTACCTGAGCATCGTCTTTTAATTTATAATCAGCCGCTCTAAACTCTAACGTATCTTCTTTAACAGTTACGGTTGGGGTACCCGAAATCACTACTTCATTCAATTGCTTACTCGAATTTTTTAGGTTGATGACACCTAAAGCCAAGTTTCCTTCGCCCTCATTGTACATGTATTTGCGCAAGGCTGATTGAAATCCTAAGCTAGTTATAGATAAGGTAAATTGTCCTGATTTTACTCCTTTAAAGCTAAACGCTCCATCGGCATTGGTACGGGTAAATAAACTGTCTTTTGCAGAACGTAGTTTAACTGTGGCGGCAATAACGCTTAAGCCCGATGAATCTCTCACGGTGCCACTTACTTCGTAATTGCTTTGTGAAAAGGCAGTTAAACTTATCAAGGATAACAGGAAGAATGATAGGATGTGTTTCATGTGTGTTTTTATTCGTAAGGGCTATTTGCTAGCCAGGGGGTACAATACCCAAAAATTAGTGCTGTCTAATAAGCTGTTTGTTTGCATAGGCCCAGAAGGAGTTCCTCTAAGTCCAATATTCCTACTGACAGCTGTTGGATTAGGCCCTAATACAAGCCCATTTACTTTAATTTGGCAGGCAAAAATATCATTTTTAGATGGATCTATTTGTAACAATTTCATCGGCAAGGCGTACTCACAAACCAATTCTTCTGCTACGTTGAGCTGGGCAGAAGCACGAATTCCGAAATCATTCTTCAGAGCAATGGGGCCATCAATAAGGCTGGTAAAACCACGCAATTCAATGCTGTTTAGTTGTGCAACCTCCTCCTTAATTGAGGGTCTTTTGGTTCTGCCCAAAACAGGATCATAACGTTTATCTTGTGCTTTTCCGGCAGGAAAGCCTATACTTTCTTGTACTTTTTTTTGTCCTATGGCATTAAAACCCAGGCTCAGTCCCCAATGTATCATTTTTGCTATACTCTCTTTGTTGGCTGTTTTTAGGATCAAAAATAGGGTAGAATCGTTGTTGGCAAAGGCATAACTTATACCCGATACCTTGTCGGTAGTGAACTGATTTTGGTCCCATTCTTTGGCCAAGCCATCCAGTTCAATACTTGTTAAAAAAGCGTTTTTAATTAGTTCTTTCGGCTTTTTTTGTGCTTTTGCATTAGCTCCAACTAGTATAAAACAACAGCAAATGAATAGGCTAGCCCGGGTCAGTAGTGAATTCATAAGAGTAAGATTAAAAGAATAGACAATCGTTTAGTGCGCAACTGAATTTCTTTGCGAAAATACGGTTATAAACGTAAAAAGGAGCCAATCTTTCGAAAGGCTCCTTTTTAGCTTAACATGTGCAAATGGTAAGCTTTCTTCCCGAGCTAAAATGTGCTCTTGCTTTGTTAACGTTGTTTTTGTAGGTGAAGTATATGCGTTATTAAATCTTTGCTTAAAATAAGCAACAATTCTTTATCAAACTTTTTAGTGAGTTGTGTTAGGCTAGGACTTGGTTTCGTTTTCATATGCTTTCTAATTTAAAATAATGAGCAATAAACTTGTATACAGAGCTATACTCTAGAACTATGCCAAACTTGTTTGGGGCTATTTAGCCCTCCAATGCTTTCCCATAGGCTCTTTTTTGTAGCCATATTTCCACAATTTCTACACATGTGGAAATTTAGCACCAAAATCAGTAGAGAAATCTATTAGATTTGCGTTTTAGAACTCTATACGCAATACATGGCCGAATTAAATTACAGTGAAGACAGCATTCGTTCCCTCGATTGGAAAGAGCACATACGTTTACGTCCCGGAATGTATATCGGGAAGTTGGGCGATGGCTCTGCTTACGACGATGGAATTTATGTTTTGCTGAAAGAAATTGTAGATAACTCCATTGATGAGTTTGTGATGGGTTCGGGCAGAACGATTGACATTACCATTTCCGATCAACGCGTTATTGTACGAGATTTTGGCCGAGGCATTCCTTTGGGTAAAGTAATTGATTGCGTATCTAAAATTAATACCGGCGGCAAGTACGATTCCAAAGCTTTTCAAAAATCGGTAGGTTTAAATGGGGTGGGTACCAAGGCTGTAAACGCCTTATCGTCGCATTTTGCCGTACAATCGTACCGCGATGGTAAAACCAAAAAGGCCGAATTCGAAAAAGGAGAATTGACCAACGATGTACCCGAAACCGAAACCACGCAACGTAACGGAACTTCGGTCACCTTCTATCCCGATGAAACCATTTTTCGGAACTACCACTTTATTCCAGAATTTATAGAGAGCATGATTTGGAACTACGTGTTCCTTAACTCAGGCTTAACCATAAATTATAACGGCGAAAAATTTTTCTCGGAGAGAGGCTTGTACGATTTATTGGTACGCAACACCGATGCTGAAACCATTCGCTACCCCATTATCCATTTGGTAGGAGAAGATATTGAAATATCGATGACCCATGGCCAACAATACGGCGAAGAATACTATTCCTTTGTAAATGGCCAACATACCACCCAAGGCGGTACACACCAAGCCGCTTTTCGTGAGGCCTTGGTAAAAACCATCCGAGAGTTTTATAAAAAAGAATTCGATGCCTCCGATGTACGGGCATCTATTGTTTCGGCTATATCTATCAGAGTGCAAGAGCCGGTTTTCGAATCGCAAACCAAAACCAAACTAGGTTCGCAAAATGTAGGTCCTGATGGGCCATCGGTACGAACCTTTATCAACGATTTTGTTAAAAAAGAACTCGACGATTATTTACACAAATACCCCGAAACGGCCGATGCCTTGCTAAAACGCATCATGCAATCGGAGCGGGAGCGTAAAGACATTGCCGGCATTAAGAAACTGGCCAACGAGCGTGCTAAAAAGGCATCGCTGCATAACCGTAAACTTCGCGATTGCAAAATCCATTTCGACGACGCCCACGAACGCAAACAAGAAACTACCCTCTTTATTACCGAGGGTGATTCGGCAAGTGGATCCATCACCAAATCTCGTGATGTGCAAACACAAGCGGTATTCAGTTTAAAAGGTAAGCCTCTAAACTGCTATGGCCTCACCAAAAAAGTGGTGTATGAGAACGAAGAATTTAACCTCCTGCAACACGCCCTAAATATTGAAGATGGCTTAGAGGAATTGCGTTATAATAACATCGTAATTGCTACCGATGCCGATGTGGACGGGATGCACATTCGTTTGTTGCTCATGACTTTTTTCTTGCAATTTTTCCCCGATTTGGTAAAAGCCCGCCACCTTTCTATTTTACAAACGCCGCTATTTAGGGTGCGCAATAAAAAGGAAACCATTTATTGCTACAGCGATGAAGAACGCCAACGAGCCATTGCCAAACTAGGCAATAAGCCCGAAATTACCCGATTTAAAGGCTTGGGAGAAATTTCGCCCGAAGAATTTGGTTTGTTTATTGGCAAAGACATTCGCCTAGACCCCGTACTATTAACCAAAGAGCAAAGCATTAAAAACTTGCTAGAATATTATATGGGTAAAAATACACCCGATAGACAGCAGCACATTATTAAGAATTTAAGAGTGGAAGTAGATATTTTGGAGGAAGCTTTAACCGCCGAAGCGGTTTTGCCAACCGAAGAAGAACTTCCAACCGAACAAGCATAGTATCTACCCGATGAGTGAAGAATTAGACCAAGCAGCCGCCCCCGAAAATACCCATAACATCATTCCACTATCGGGTTTGTATGAAAATTGGTTTTTAGATTATGCTTCCTACGTAATCTTAGATAGAGCCGTTCCGCATATATACGATGGTTTAAAACCCGTTCAGCGACGCATTTTACATTCTCTTAAAGAAATGGACGATGGGCGATTTAACAAAGCGGCCAACGTA
>ENA-OUVC01000779-OUVC01000779.1-marine-metagenome-genome-assembly--contig:-NODE-779-length-19808-cov-2.870052_pt1 | contig 19808 bp, 14 predicted proteins | sample MGYA00248622_ERZ508571 | MGnify/ENA primary metagenome ERZ508571 (study PRJEB26236, sample SAMN06267175) | marine metagenome | isolation source: Columbia River Estuary | place: USA:Columbia River Estuary... | reverse complement strand
GAAAACAAAGTGAATTAACCGCACCGCAGGTGGTCATGTCCTATGGAATCGCCCCAAAGGAAGCGCCCGGAAAAGATTTTGGCACCGACGAAGGACGTTCCGCGCGGGATCCCTTTGACGAAGACGAAGAAGAGGACGACGATGAATTCGGTTTCAACGACGACGAATTCGACGAAAACAGCTACACCACCGAAGAATGGTGATTGTCTGGGAAGGTAATTCGCGCTACCCGGTGCACCGGAAGCGTCATTCCTTCCTTAAATACCACCACGTGGGCGGTACTTGCCCAGACCGTGGTGTGCAAGACCTTGCAACCCAAAGCGTCCCAAAATTCAACGCGAACCTTGGTGCGGGAAAGATTGCCCAACTGGGTTGCCCTGTGCAAATCTGCCCTACGGGCCGATTTCTCCTCCGGAGTGGTGAGCACATCAACCTCCGGAAACGTCAATTCCGAAAGCGCGAATCGCTCAACAACGGGACAATTCATGGGTTCCATCTACCGAATATAGTTATTTTTTGGAACATTTCCCAATGACGGACGCTGAGATTCTGCATTTTAGCGTTCCCGCTGGAAGGCCTGAGCTTCCGGTGGTACACGCTGTGGTGGGCCCCACCGCCAGCGGCAAAACCGCCTGGGGGATCCAATGGGCCCTTCAACTCCAAACGGAAATCATCAACGCCGACGCGCGTCAGGTGTACGCCGAGATGAGCATTGGCGTGGCCCGGCCTTCGGAGGAGGAGCTGAGCGCCGTTCCGCACCATTTAATCGGGCACCGAAGCATCCACCAACCCTACACGGCCGCGGACTACGCGCGCGAAGCGCGCGAGGCGCTGCAGCACGTGGTGGCCAAAACCGGTACGGCGGTGGTGGTGGGGGGAAGCGGATTGTACCTGCTCGCCGCTTTGGAAGGCCTGGACGAGGTTCCGCCCACGCCGCCTGAGGTACGGGGCCACTGGGAAGCGGTGTTCGCCGCGGAGGGACTCCAAGGATTGCAACGTCGGGTGGCGGACCGGGATCCGGACTATTGGGCCACCGTGGACCAAAAAAACCCGCGGCGCCTATTGCGCGCCTTGGAGGTGATGGAGCAAACCGGGACAACTTTCTCAGAGCTGCGGCGCGGACGCGCCGGGGACCGTCCTTTTGCTGTGGCGTACCATCGATTGGTGCCGGATCGCGCAGAATTGCGGCAACGCATCGAACGTCGGGTTGCTGCTATGGCAGGGGCCGGTTTGGTACAGGAGGTGCGCAAACTGGAGCCCTTCCGGGAACTGACTGCGCTCCAAACCGTGGGGTACCGGGAGTTTTACCAGACCTGGGATTCCGGCGGATCGGACCAAACGGCATTGGATTTGGTGGCCCTCCGCACCGCCCAATACGCTCGTCGCCAGGAAACTTGGTTGAATAAATACGTGGGGAGCCCTTTGGCGCGTTAATTTTGGACACAACCGAGGCCGACGCATGCCGCCCTTCGCGCCAAAAACCCGTGGAACGTACCAACAACTCCCCTACCTCCTTTGCGGCAACGCGCTGGAACCCCGCAAGACTGCCCTGGAAAGGTTCTTGGCGCTGGGCAGCGTATCCCGTGGCTGGATTGTACGCTGTTGGAATTTTGGCGCACCGGATGTGGACCGTCGGAACCCTCACCCTCGCAAAACTTTGGGGATTTGGAGCGCCCGTGCAGAACGTCAAGACCATCGGTATTGGAAACGTGCACGTGGGCGGTACCGGAAAGACCCCCTTGGCGCTGTGGTTGCTGCGGGCGCTGGAAGCACGCCATGCGGGAGAGAAATGGGGCTACCTCAGCCGTGGATACGGCCGAACTTCCCAAAAATGGCACTTGGTTTCTGCGGATTCATCGTCCAAAGATTCGGGCGACGAAGCTTTGTTGGTGGCGCGCCAATCCCAAAATACCACGGTGGGCGTTTGCGCAGACCGGCGCGAAGGGCTGCGCCAACTGGGTCAACTGGGCTGCACGGGAGTAGTGCTGGACGACGTGCTCCAGCACCGACGGGTTCGGCCGCAAGCCCTCGTTGTGGCCTGTCCGTGGGACCGGCCTTGGGATGAGGAGGCGCTAGTACCGCTTGGTACGCTGCGCGATTTTGTGGGCAGCGCGCGCCGGGCACAGGCCGTGGTGGTCACCGGCACGCCGGAAGGCACATCTGGGGCCGATTGGAGCGAACGGGCCGCGCGCCTGCGGCGCGCGGCCTCCCTCCCCGCCACGTGCCCCATCTACTTCACCCTGTGGAAGTACGGAACCCTGCAGCCTTGGGACCCCACCGCCGAAGTACCGCTGCCCAATAAGGTGGTGTGCGTCAGCGGAATCGCCCAACCGGATCGATTCGCAAACGCCGTGGCCCAACAGCATACCGTGGTCAACGAATTGCGCTTTGCAGACCACGCCCAGCTTCCGTTGGAAGCACTCTTGGATGCCGCCGCTGAATCAGCAACCTTCGATTTGGTGCTCACCGCCAAAGACGCAGCCCGTATGCGCCAAACCTGGTCCCAAGGGGCACCCGCACAGCAACTTTGTGCTGCCGGAATACAGCTCTGGATTTTGCCTGTGGAATTGACCTTCTTGGCCGGACCCGACGGCGGAGAAGCGGACGCATTGGCGTACCTTTGCGCCCATGTCGGACTTTCCTAACTACGAAACCGTTATCGGTCTGGAAGTGCACGTGCAATTGAGCACCGCCTCCAAGGCCTACGCATCGGATTCCACTGATTTTGGTGCATCGCCCAACACCTTGGTCAGCCCCATTACCCTGGGACATCCGGGAACCTTGCCCAAAGCCAATACCGCCGTGGTGGAAAGCGCCGTTCAGTTGGGACTTGCTTGCGGCTGCACCATCCGAGAGCACAACCTCTACGCCCGCAAAAATTACTTTTACGCAGACTTGCCCAAGGGCTACCAAATCACCCAAGACACCACCCCCATTTGCACCGGTGGCGGTGTAAACATTCGTTTGTCCGACGGTTCCGAGCGCATCATCCGTTTGACCCGAATCCACATGGAAGAGGACACCGGAAAATCCCTGCACGATCTGGACCCCTTCCACACCTTGATCGACCTCAACCGCGCCGGCGTTCCTTTGTTGGAAATTGTGTCGGAAGCCGATTTTCGATCCGGGGAAGAAGCCTACCAGTACCTCTCCGAGGTACGCAAGCTGGTCCGCTACTTGGACATTTCCGACGGCAACATGGAGGAGGGTTCGCTTCGGTGCGACGTCAATATTTCCGTGCGCCCGGTCGGTCAAGAGCGCTTTGGCACCAAAGTGGAAGTGAAGAACATGAATTCCTTCCGCAACGTCCAGAAAGCCATCGACTTCGAAACGGAACGCCAAATCACCGCCATCCGCAACGGCCAAACCATCGCGCAAGAAACCCGAATGTTCGACGCCGCCAAAGGGGCCACCATCCTCATGCGCACCAAGGAAGACGCCCACGACTACCGGTACTTCATTGAGCCGGATTTACCGCCCGTGGTGGTGACCCAAGAAGCCGTTGCGCGCATCCAAGTTGAACTGCCGGAGTTGCCTCAGGCCCGTTGGGAACGCTACCAAAAAGAACTTCAACTCTCAGATTACGACGCCTCCTTACTCACAGAAAATCGCGCCACCGCTGATTTTTTTGAGTCCTTGGTACAGTCCGGCTGCACCCCAAAATCAGCCGCCAATTGGGTGATGGGGCCCGTGCGCAGCTGGCTGAATGAGCGCGCCCTGCACGTGGAGGATTTTCCGCTCACGGTTACGGCCTTGGCCGCGCTCATTTCGTTGGTGGAAGCAGGAACCGTCAGTTACTCCGCGGGGCAGCAGCGCCTGTTCCCCGCCCTGGTGGAGCAGCCGCACGCCTCACCGGCAGACTTGGCGCAGGCCTTGGGCATTGTACAGCAAAAAGACGCCGGCGCGTTGGAAGTTCACGTAGATGCCGTTTTGGCGGATTGGCCGGATAAAGTGGCCGAATACCGCGCCGGTAAAAAAGGACTCATTGGCTTGTTCATGGGCGAAGTCATGAAGCGCTCCGGCGGATCCGCTGACCCCAAAACCACCACCGCCCTGCTCCGTTCAAAACTGGACTGATTCCCATGAAAAATACCTTTGTTTGGGCCACATCCCTCCTGGCCCTTGTCGCTGCAACGTCGGCCTGTTCCAACTCCGATGAAGTTGCGGTAGTGGGAAAAGTGGAAGGCGCAGACACCCTGTACATCACCCGCGTCACCGCACAAAAAGTGGTGCCCGTGGACACCGTAGTCCTCACCGGAGGGTTTAAAATTAACTTGCCCACGGACAGCGGCCGAGTTGCCTTTTACAACCTGCGTTTCAACACCCAAGCCAGCGTTCGCATTGGGGTAGCCCCCGGCGACGCCCCCGTTTTGGACATCGATGCCCGCCAATACCTCGCCACCTACACCGTAAGCGGCAGCGCTCATTCGGAGCAACTGGCCCGGCTCTACGCCCCGCTGCGCCGGGCGATGCTGGACCTGGACTCCTTGGACCAAGTCAATCAATTGTACCGAGACTCGGCCAACTACCGGGACATCGTCAACGGCCTCAACATCCTTTTTGGCCAGACCCTGGAGCGCCACCGCGGACAGTTGATTGCCGCCATGAACCAAGACACCACATCCCTGTCCAACCTCTTCGCCTTCTACCAAGGCATTGCGCAAAACAACACCCTGGTGCCGGAGCGGGATTTGGACCTGTTTGTAAAAACGAACGAACGCCTCAACCGCCACCATCCCGGCCACCCCTTGGTCAAACGCTTTGATCAAGACGTTCAGGCCTTGCAAACAGCTGCCGACCGCGGGAAACAAGTGTCGCAAGCCAAAGAGTCTATAGTACCCGGTGCCGCATTTCCCTGGCTAGCCCTCAAAGGAAAAAAACCGGACGGCAGCACCTTCTTCCCCGCCGCGGTGCAAGGAAAGTCCAAGTACTTGTTGATTGACGTTTGGGCCGCTTGGTGCCCTCCGTGCCGCACCCAGAACCGCGCCTGGGCAACCCTGCACGCTAAATACGGCAGCACTACTCTTCAAATCATCTCCTACTCCTTGGACGGAACCCCCAACCAAGCCAATCCACAAGAAGAATGGATTTCCGCCCTACAAGCCGACGGTCTCGTTTGGCCGCACCAGGTAAGCAGCCTCCAAGGCTGGGAAGACCCCCTTGTGGGCGCTTTGGGAATTGAATCCTTGCCGTTCAGCCTGCTCGTGGACCAAAAAGGAACCATTGTATTGCGCAATCCTTCCCCCGAGGAAGTGGCCCGTAAACTTGCTGGGAAATAGGCACGTTAACAAGTTTCCAACCGAAACTCATCCCCGGCTACCGCTGGGGATTTTTTTTGCACCAACAGAGCTCCCGCAGAAACACCGAAATACCGCGCAACCAACACGGAGTGCATTCGCCTCAAAACAAAGCGAGCCGCTTCGTTTCCGAAGCGGCTCGCTGCAACGTAGCGCCCAAGGCGCTAACCATTTATTGAATGACCAGCGAGGTGCTTTGAACGCGCTCGCCCGCTTGCACGGTGAGAACGTAGTGACCTGGGCGCACGCCCTGAACGTCCAAAGCTACCTTCTCAACTTCTGAGCCCAAGCGACCCAAACGCACCTGCTTCACCAAACGTCCGTCCACGGCGCGCAAGGTCAGCACTACATCGCTCGCAGACGCCAAATCCAAACGCACTTGAACTTTATCCGTTGCTGGGTTCGGGTAGACCTGCAAAGCATTGCGGTCTGCATTTCCGGCGGCAGGGCGCTCGTTCAAGCCTACCGGACGGTTCACTGAAGTGGAACCCGTGCGGTAAAAACCGCGGCCGTGGGTGGCGATGTACAATTCGCCTTCCGTAGCCTGAGAACCCGGGGTACCGGGATTGTACAAATCGTCGGTGCGGTACTGACGAATGCCGAATACTGCCACGCGTCCCAAGCCGGTATTTTCTTCACTCCACGAGGGAGTGGTTGAAATGTTCGCACAGGAGTACATGCCCAATTCCGTTCCAACGTAAACCGTGTTGAGGTTGGCTTTGTCAAACGTAATGCTGTAGGCCGGCGTGGCCGGAAGCGCAGAGGCGCCAGAGCCCTGTTTTGGGGTAAAGCTAACACCCGACGCGGCGAGCGCGTTGGAAGAAAACTGAACGTACGTGCTGTTGCCGTAGTTACCGAGCGAAACCGCAACACGGTCCGTGTTGGTGGGGTCTACAGCAATGCCGGTCACGGCCCTGCCGTTGAAGTTGGCAATTTGGGTTACCGTCAACACCTTCTTGGAAACGGAGTCAATGTGGGCCTGAGCCTGTTTGCGCGCAGCCAATAAGTTGCTGATGCGGAACACAAATCCTCCGTTGGTTCCCACAAACAAATGGTTGCCATCCTTGGAGATTTCCATGCTCAAAGGCTCACCCTTGCCGGGCAAGTGCGCAACTTGCCACCATTGTGGGGTGTTGGAGAAATCATGCGCCTTGCGGGTCATGAAAATACCGCCCAACTTCAAACCCGTCGAAGCGTCGTTGTGGGAATTCAAGCCCACGAAGAACATGGACTGAATTTTGTCCTGAACCTTCACTACATCGCCAACGTCCAAACGACTTGGAGTGGTGTACGGAATGGGCAAACCACCGATGTTGGAAGACATCACAATCTTCGAACCGGATGGAATGTACACGTCGCAGGTCAAAATTACTTCCGCCAAAGGAGGGTTGTTGAAGGTGATTTCAAAGTAGGCGGAATCCGGGTAAAACGTACCCGTACCGTCGCCAGAAACAATGCCTTGAGCGTTTGCAGTCATTGTGTATGGACCCGCGAATACTTTAAAACCATCGGCAATGAATTTTGCGGTTGGCTGTGAATGGGAAATTTTTCCTTTGAACACCTTTTTGATTCCGTCGCCAAAGCCCATGGAGCGTATGCCTTTGATGAGCTCAAAACGAGCAGAGTCCACGCTGCCTGGATCGTTGGTGGTCTCCCACAACTTGTACGGCATGATCCAATTGGACAGCGAGTAACCTCGGCTTTCCGCTGCGGTCATGATGGGGGAATAAAAACGTTGGAACGTCTCGCCGTCGTCGTCGGACCGGCCCAAATCTCCGTTCTGGTTTTCCGCAAACATCACTTTAGGACGTAGCCAAGAAATGTCGGCATGACCCCCATCTGCGTAGGCGCTGTTGATCAACAACCGCTTGCCAGCAGCGGGAGAGTTGCCCTTACCGTCGATGTACGTTGTTCCGTTGTCTTGTGTACCACCAATCAACTTGCGGTCTCGTCCCATGCCAAAGGCATAGAACTGGTACGTACGGTAGTCGTAGTTGCGTTCGGTCCAAGTAAAACCGTGGTCCGAAGATTTGAAGATACCGCCGTCGTTGCCGATGTAGGCCACGTTCGGATTCTTGGGATCAAACACCATTTCGTGGTTGTCCGAGTGCAAATAGAAAGGATTCGCGCCCGCAAAACCGGACGTGGTAGACGTTTGGCGCCAGCCCGCTGCTTGGTTCCAATCCCATACGGTAATGCCGCCCAACCAAATTTGATTGGCATCCTTGGGGGATACCGCAAACAAGAAATCGTACTCGCCCTGGCAACGGCCGGACTGGCACATGGGGTCAAAGAATGTACTCTTTTGACCAATCTTGGACCAAGTAGCACCGTTGTCCGCAGAACGATATACCGCACTCAAAGCGTCTCCGCTCAACTGCGCTACGTAAACAATGTTGTTGTTTTGGGGGGAAACCGCAATACGCGTACGGGAAGTGCGGCGTGGCAAACCGGTGGTACCGGGCGTGGGCGTGGATTTCTCAACCCACGTCAAACCTTCGTCGTTGGAAAACATGACTTTACCCCCGTTGGACACCCACAAGGCGCCGCCGGACGAGATGGTCATGTCCCGAACCAAACCGGACAAAGTGGTGGACCACGTCAGGCCACCGTCGGTGGAGCGTTTGAATCCGTCGATAGTACCTGCGTAAATAACGTTGGCATTCGTGGGGTGTGCTTCCATGCGCGCAACCGAGGTCCACTCACCACCTGGCGTTGTGGAAGTCGGAACGGTAGAAGACAAACGCGTCCACGTCACTCCGCGGTCCGTTGACTTGAACATTCCTCCGCCAATGAATGAGGGGGTAGAGGATGCTCCACCACCGCCGTAACCGATGTACGGAAATTCACCGGTGCCGTAGTACAAATCGCCGTTCGCTGCCTGGCAAATGGACACCACCGCCAAATTGTGTGCGGGGTCGCTCATGGATTTCCACGTAGCTCCGCCGTTGCGGGACTTGAAGAAACCACCGGAGACACTTCCTACGTACACCACATTACTGGAATCACGATCCACCAGCAGTGCACGGGTACGTCCGCCTCCGTTGTCCGGACCAACACTTTCCCATTCCAAGGAAGCCGTTTTGCCCGCGGCCAAACGATCCGCTTGTTCTTGCGCAGCCAGAATCCACGCCGGATCCACTTCGCCCGTTACTTGATTCGCACGCAGCGAATGCAAATAGGCCAAGGCACCGTGGATTCCTTGCTCCACAAAAACTCCTTCACGAGGCTGATAGTGAGGTACTTCCTCCTGAATCATCACAACGGCAGCTGTTCCCAAGGCAACAGTACCGGCCGCGGCAGCGGCCCAACGCTTAGTAAATAGGGTCATATTAAATAACAATTTGTTCACTTGAAAGTGCGTAAATGTAAGGTAAAAACGTCAATGAATATGCTTTTCTGCGTGGTACGACGACCGAACCAACGGCCCGCTTTCCACGTGCCGGAAACCCATTTTTTTACCCGCCAGATGAAGTTCTTCAAACACCTTGGGCTCAATAAATTCAACAACGGGCAAGTGTTTTGGAGAAGGCTGCAGGTACTGGCCTAAAGTGACAATGTCCACGCGGGCAGCGGCTAATTCTTCCATCGTAGCCAAAACTTCTTCTACGGTTTCGCCCAAGCCCAACATGATTCCGCTTTTGGTTCGCGGAATGCGCCCCTCTTCCTTGAGGTAGCGCAGGACTTCTAGGCTGCGGTCAAACTGCGCTTGTATGCGCACCTTTCGGGTCAGGCGTCGGACCGTTTCCATGTTGTGGGACACCACTTCTGGTGCTACTTCCGCAATGCGGTCTAAGGCTTTGGTATCTCCTTTGAAATCCGGGATGAGGGTCTCCATGGTGGTGCCGGGGCTCATGCGGCGGATGGCGCGAACCACTTCCGCCCAAAGGGTTGATCCACCGTCCGGCAAATCATCGCGGTCCACACTGGTCAAAACAGCGTGTTTGATTTTCATCAACCGAATGGAACGCGCAACGCGCTCGGGCTCGTCCCAATCTACCGCGTCCGGACGTCCGGTGGCCACGTTGCAGAAACCGCAGGATCGCGTGCAGGTATTGCCCAAGATCATGAAGGTTGCGGTTCCTTCGCCCCAGCATTCGCCCATATTGGGGCACCGACCACTCTCGCAAATGGTGTTCAGTTTGTAGTTGTCTACCAATCCCCGAACCTTGCGGTAGTTGTCGCCGGTGGGCAACTTGACGCGCAGCCAATTGGGTTTGCGCACCGGTGTTGGTGCGGCAGACGGTGTATCAATTGTTCCTGAAGGAAGTGCGGGTTCCATGGGTGTTTCTTAAACAACGAAAGCAATCAAAATGTTTGCGCCCAAAGTTGAATCGTTTCGCCGTTGACGGAATCGTGCGAAACGTGCGCTTCAGCCTTGCCGCGAACCACTAAAATCAGTTGAGGACTCTCGTGGTGTACGCCCAACCAACGGGCTAAGTCTTGGGAAAGTTCGCGTTGCGCAAGTACATCAACCTCCAACAAACGCCAAGGAAGTGGTTTACTGGATTGCAACGCACGTTTGGCCCAGGTACTGACCGGGCAGAGTGGGCTGTGTTTGTATAGGAGAAAAGCTTCTGGGGAATCCCCGGACAGCGCGGGCCATTGGTCCTCGCTCAGAAATTCCCATGAACTCATGCCCGCACGGCAGGCGCAGTCTGCGCACTTCCGGTAAATGCAGGGCAGGGATCGTGCGATCCACAGGCGGAAGCAGCGGCGGCTAAGGCTACCAATACTGCAAAAGCAATTAAGCGCTTTTTCATGAGACAGATGTTTGCTCAAAAATAAGGAAATTTGCCGCTTCATGAAGTCGTTTCCCAAAGAAGTTGTTGCCGCTTGGCCCTGCCTGGCCGGATTGTGGCCCGTTTTGGACCGGCTGTGTGAGGAAGAAGCTGCTGGAAATGAAGTATTTCCAACAGAAATCTTGCGTTATTCTGCGCTCACCGCAACTCCATTTGCGTCCACCCGCGTGGTAATTTTGGGACAAGACCCCTACCACGGCCCCGGTCAAGCCAACGGTTTGTCGTTCTCGGTACACGAAAACACCCCCCTTCCCCCCTCCCTTAAAAATATTTTTCAGGAATTGCAGTCCGACTGCGGCGGCACATGGCGCACCAGCGGCGATTTGACGGATTGGGCCGCACAAGGCGTGTTGCTGCTGAACACGGCCTGGAGCGTTGCTCCCGGCATGCCCGGGTCCCACAGCAAATGGGGCTGGGACGAACCGGTGGACTGCCTGCTGAATGCCCTCAACCAAGGAGAAAATCGGATTGTATTCATCGCTTGGGGAAAACCTGCGCAGCGGCGCTTGCGGGGAATCAACCCCAACCGTCACGCCGTTTTGGCCAGTCCTCACCCCTCTCCTTTGGGTGCGTATCGAGGATTTTTGGGCAGCAAGCCGTTCAGCAAAACCAACGAGCTTTTGGCCTCTTGGGGAACGTCGCCCATCGATTGGAATGGCTACCTTTAAGGCATGAACGAGACGGTGTCCCTTATGATTGCCCTGCTGGGTGCTAGCCTGGCATTGCTGAGCTTTTGGTTTCGGAAAAATGCGTCGGCCAGCGGAGGAAACGGGACTGCAGACCAGCGCCAGCTGGAGACGGACCTGGCCACCCAACAGGCGTACTTGGCCAGCGAGAAACAGCGCACCGCGGAATTGGCCGCTGAGGTGAGCCGACTGAACGGTGAACTGCGCCTGGCCGAAGCAGATTTGGCCCGACTGCGCGAAAAAACCGAAAATCAGACTGCGGTTCAGGAACAAATGAAGAACGAGTTCAAGGTGCTGGCGCAAGAAGTGGTGCAGCGGGCGTCGGCCCAAGTAACCGAGCAACTCAAGGAAGGGAACAAATCGCAACTGGACTTGGTGCTGGCACCCTTTAAAGAGCGTCTGGAGCTCTTCGCCAAACGCGTAGACGACACCCACTTGCAAGGTCAAAACGAGCGCATTTCCTTGAAAACGGAACTCCAAAGACTGGTGGAGCAGAACGAAAAGCTCAACCGCGAGGCTGCCTCCCTCACCAAAGCCCTGCGCGGCGACGTCAAAATGCAGGGGAATTGGGGCGAAATGATTTTGGAGCAAATGCTGGAGAAGTCGGGCTTGACCAAGGGCGTGGAATACGAAGTGCAGCACAGCGTCACCACCGAAGACGGCAAGCGCTACCAGCCGGATGTCTTGCTGCATCTTCCCGAAGGAAAGCAGTTGATCATTGATTCCAAGGTGAGTTTGGTTGCTTTTGATCGGTTTGTCAACGCCGAGAACGACGACTTGCAAAAGGCAGCGCTCAAAGAACACGTGCAATCCCTGCGCAACCACATCAAAGGACTGGCGGACAAGAACTACCAAGACCTCAAGAAAGGCAGCCTGGATTTTGTGTTTTTGTTCGTCCCCATTGAAGGGGCCTACGCGGCCGCCCTCCAAGCGGAACCCGCGTTGTACCAAGAGGCGTACGACAAAAACATCGTATTGGTGAGTACGGCCAACTTGTGGGCCACGTTGCGAACCATCGCCATGGTGTGGCGCCAAGAAAAGCAGAACGCCAACGTGCAAGAAATCATACGGCAAGCCTCCGGCTTGTACGACAAATTCGTGGGTTTCACGGACGATTTGCGCAAGATGGGCAGCAAAATGGACGAAGCCAAAAACTTCTACATCGACGGAATGAAAAAACTGACGGAAGGGCGCGGAAATTTGGTCACCAGCGTAGAGAAGCTCCGCTTGCTGGGGCTCAAGAACTCTAAGGTGCAAAACCCGGCCTTGTTGGACCGTGCCTTAGCCCAAGAAATAGACCTCAACGAAACCACAGAACTACCCGAAACGGACGCATGAACGAAGAACTAATCTACGGGATGCACCCCGTGCTGGAGGCCATAGCCGCCGGTAAAGAAATCGATCGAATTTTTGTGCAACAGGGATTGCGCGGCGCGGCATTTCAGGAATTGTGGGGAGCCATCAAAGAGCACAACCTGGCGTTTAAATACGTGCCCATTGAAAAACTGAATCGGCTGACCCGCAAGAATCACCAAGGAATTATTGCCTTTGTGTCCCAAGTGGAGTACCAACTTTTGGAGGAGATTGTTCCCATGGTGTACGACCGGGGCGAAACACCTCTGTTGCTGGCGCTGGACCGCGTGACCGACGTTCGAAATGCCGGTGCCATTGCGCGCAGTATTGAATGCGTGGGCGGTCATGCCCTGATCATGGGGGAGAAAAACGCAGCCCCCATGAACGGAGACGCCGTCAAGGCTTCCGCCGGAGCACTGCTCCGGCTACCGGTGTGCCGGGAAAAATCGCTAGTTCGTGCGCTGGAACAGCTCGCTCAAGACGGTCTGCAAATTGTGGGTATCACGGAAAAGGCGGCGCAAACCCTTCCGGAAATTGACTTTACCCTGCCGTCTGTATTGGTGATGGGTTCTGAGGAAGATGGTTTGTCTCCGGAGGTGATGCGTGCCTGCCACGTGCGTGCCAGAATTCCCATGATGGGCCACGTGGCTTCCTTGAACGTATCCGTTGCTGCAGGCATGGCGATGTACGAGGCACAACGGCAAAGAATGGCCTAAGGACACGTTTAAACCTCCCTAAAAAACAAAGGAAAGGCATGTTCAAATTTGTTCGGGCCTATCGGCGACCCAAGGGGCTGATTTCCGGAATTTAGATGGCCTTAACCCTTCAGCACTTCCTGCAGCAAGGCCATTTTGGACTCCGCGTCCGCCAATTTCTTGCGTTCGTTGTCAATCACGGAAGCCGGTGCACCGGACACAAAGCGCTCGTTGCTCAACTTGGACTGGATGCTCTTGGCAAATCCCTGCAAGTAAACCAAGTCCTTTTTCGCCTTTTCACGCTCGGTGGCGGCATCCGCTTCGGAAACCGTCAGAACCACATGAAACTCGCGGGTTCCCGCGCGCACTGCGGTAGTGCCCGTCGGTGCCTCCAACGCAGACGCAAAACGCGACAAGTTCGTGAGTTTCTGGATCAAGGCAGCGCCCGCAGGTTCCGAGTCGGTGTAGTAAACGTCCAAAGCTTCCTTGAACGGAACATTCTTGTCTTTGCGCAGGGTGCGCAGCGCGGTGACTACCCCTTCCAAAGTCGCAAAGTCCGCGAGAAGGCTGCGGTCTTCGGTGCTCGGTGCGGGCCACTCCGTGCGGTTGATGGTGCTTCCTTCCGGACGCTCCGCCAATACGTGGTACACCTCTTCGGTGATGAACGGCATGAACGGGTGCAGCAAGACCATTAATTCTTCAAAGAATACAACGGTTGACGCCAAGGTGCTGGCTGCAATGGGCGCGCCGTAGGCGGGCTTAACGGCCTCCAAATACCAGGCACAGAAATCGTCCCACACCAATTTGTAGGTGCGCATGAGCGCCTCGGAAAGGCGGTACTTGTCAAAATCATCGTTCAGATCCGCAACGGCTTGGGCCAAAACTTGCTCAAACCAGCGCACGGCCCACTCGGAGGCGGCGTCGGCAGGCACGTCCGCCACTTCCCACCCCTTCACCAAACGCAAGGCGTTCCAAACCTTGTTGGTGAAGTTTCGGCCGGTTAAACACAAATCCTCGTCGAACGGCAAATCGTTCCCGGCTGGGGAGGTCAACAGCATGCCCATGCGCACGCCGTCGGCACTGTACTGATCAATCAAAACCAAGGGGTCCGGTGAATTGCCCAGTGATTTGGACATTTTACGGCCCTGTTTGTCCCGCACAATTCCGGTGAGGTACACGTTCTCAAACGGACGCTTTCCGGTGTATTCGTATCCGGCCATGGCCATGCGCGCCACCCAAAAGAAAAGAATCTCCGGGGCAGTCACCAAATCCTGGGTGGGGTAGTAGTACGCCATATCGGGATTGTCCGGACGGTTGATGCCGTCGAATACGGAAATGGGCCACAGCCAGCTGGAAAACCAGGTATCCAAACAGTCCGCGTCCTGACGCAAATCGCTAGCCGCCAAAGAAGGATTTCCGGAGGCGGTGCGCGCTTTTTCCAGGGCGTCCTCCGCGCTCAGGGCCACCACAAAATCGTTCTCACCGGTGCCGTAGAAATACGCCGGGATGCGGTGTCCCCACCACAACTGGCGGGAAATGCACCAATCCTTCACGTTTTCCATCCAGTGGCGGTACGTGTTCTTGAATTTTTCTGGAATCAAACGGATTTCGTTGGACTCCACCGCTTCCAAAGCAGGTTTCGCCAATTCCGGCATGCGAATCCACCACTGCAAGGACAGACGCGGCTCCACCACCGCCCCGGTGCGCTCGGACGTGCCCACCGAAGAAGCATACTCCTCCACCTTGGCCAACAATCCATTGGCCTCTAAATCCGTCGCCACCTGCTTGCGCGCCGCAAAGCGATCCATTCCGGCGTACTGCAGCCCGAGGGCGCTCAACGTACCGTCTTCGTTCAAAACGTCCAAGGTCTCCAGGCCGTGCTTTTGACCAATGGCAAAGTCATTCCAATCGTGGGCGGGCGTCACCTTCAAGCAACCCGTTCCAAAATCCGTGGCCACGTAATCGTCCGCCACAATGGGGATCAGTCGGTCCCCCACCGGGACGCGGACGCGCTTGCCGTGCAGGTGCCGATACCGCTCGTCCTTGGGATTGACTGCAATCGCCACATCGCCCATGATCGTTTCCGGGCGCGACGTTGCCACCGTCAAAAACGTACCCGGAGCATCCTCCAATTCGTAGCGCACGAAGTACAGTTTGGCTTGGAGGTCCTTGTGGATCACCTCTTCATCGGACAACGACGTTTTGGCTTCCGGATCCCAATGCACCATGCGCAAGCCGCGGTAGATGAACCCCTTTTCGTACAAGTCCACAAATACTTTGTACACACTGTCCGACCGTTCTTCGTCTAGGGTGAAGGCGGTACGGTCCCAATCGCAGCTGGCCCCCAGCTTCTTCAATTGGTCCAGAATGATTCCGCCGTGTTTGTGCGTCCAGTCCCAAGCGTGTTCCAGGAATGCATCGCGGGTCAGGTCAGACTTCTTGATCCCTTCTGCCCGAAGCTTTTGCACCACCTTCGCCTCCGTCGCAATGGATGCGTGGTCCGTTCCCGGAACCCAGCAAGCATTGAAACCGCGCAGACGTGCACGACGCACCAAAACGTCTTGAATGGTATTGTTCAGCATGTGCCCCATGTGCAGCACGCCCGTGACGTTGGGCGGAGGAATGACGATGGTGTAGGCGGGCCGACCGTCCGGAACCGACTTAAAATGTTGATTCTGCAACCAGTAGGCGTACCATTTTGCTTCAATGGCCTGGGGGGTGTATTTGCTGGGGAGTTCCATAGTTTGCAAAAGTACGCTTTGGCACCGTTTTTGAATGCACTTGCACATGTTGTGCCAATGTGTACATTTGTTTCGCTTTCGAAAAAATTAAAATCAAAGTCCACCATGAAAAACATTTTCCTCACTGCTGCTTTCGCCTTGGGTTCCTTGAGCTTCGCGTTCGCTCAAAGCACGCCAGCAACCAATCCAAACGCTGCGGAAGTCGCGTTTGAAAAAGAAATCGTCGACTACGGCAAAATTACCAAAGGAGCCAATGGCGAGCGTGAGTTTGTGTTCAAGAACACCGGTAAAGAGCCGTTGATCATCAACAATTGCTATGGATCTTGCGGTTGCACGGTTCCAGAATGGCCCCGCACCCCCATTGCTCCCGGTGCAAAAGCATCCATCAAAGTGAAGTACGACACCCAGCGTTTGGGCGCGTTTACCAAGACCGTTACCGTTCAATCGAACGCCAAATCTGCCACCAAGGTATTGACCATCAAAGGCGATGTGACGGACGCCGCTCAGCCGGTTACCACGCCCGTCAACGACAAGAGCACCGGCTCTAAGGTGAGCAAATAATCTTCTGATTTTCCGGAATTCCTTTCCGACCTTTGTACCCGCTGCCGTTCCGGCAGCGGGTTTTTTATTTTTGTCATGCCCAAACTCTCCGCCAAAGGCGCGGCATTGCCCGCCTCCCCCATTCGAAAATTGGTTCCTTTCGCCGAAGGCGCTGCCCAACGGGGCACGGAAGTCTTGTACCTGAACATCGGTCAGCCGGACATCCCCACCCCGCAAGTAGCATTGGACGCGGTCTCCAACCACGCCGTCAAGGTGCTGGCCTATTCGCACTCGGCGGGCTTTGAGTCCTACCGACGCGGATTGTTGACGTACTACGCGCAACACAACATCGACTTGGAATTGGGCGACGTTATGATCACCACCGGCGGTTCAGAAGCCTTGCTCTTTGCCATGGGAACGATCTTGGACGCCGGGGACGAAATCATCATCCCGGAACCCTACTACGCCAATTACTCCAGTTTTGCCCAGAGCAGCGGTGCCGTGGTGGTGCCTGTTTCGAGCCGGATTGAAGACGGTTTTGCACTGCCCCCCATTGCGCAGATTGAGCCGCTCATCACCGAGCGCACCCGCGCCCTGCTCCTATGCCATCCCGGCAACCCCACCGGTTATTTGTACACGCCGGAGGAGTTGAATCAACTGAAGGAGCTCGTTTTGAAACACGATCTGTTTTTGATCTCCGACGAGGTCTACCGCGAGTTTGTGTACGACGGCAAAAAACACACGTCCGTCATGAGTTTGGCCGGCTTGGAAGAAAACGCCGTTTTGATTGACTCCGTTTCCAAGCGCTACTCCATGTGCGGCGCCCGCATTGGCACCTTGGCCAGCAAGAACAAGGCCTTCATGGCCACGGCCCTCAAATTTGCTCAAGCTCGTTTGAGCCCACCCACCTTTGCCCAAATTGCGTCCGAAGCGGCCCTGCAGACGCCGGCCAGTTATTTTGAAGGGGTACTGGCCGAATACACCCGCCGGCGCGACGTTTTGGTGGCAGGACTGAATCAAATCCCCGGCGTATTCTGCCCGCTTCCCTCCGGTGCATTTTATGCCGTAGCGCAACTACCGGTGGACAGTGCCGATCGTTTTGCGGAATGGATCTTGAGCGACTTTTCGTTTGAAGGCGCTACCGTCATGATGGCCCCAGCCTCCGGATTCTATACAGACCCTGCTTTGGGTGCGAAACAAGTGCGCTTGGCGTACGTGTTGGAGGTGGGAAAACTGCAGCAGGCCCTGCGCGTATTGGCTGCAGCGCTGGATGCCTATCCCGGAACCCAGCGTTGAGATGGCCTTGCACGAAGCGCTCTCCGTCGATTTAAAACCGTTCAACACCTTTGGGCTGTCCTGCATTGCGGAACGCGTGCTTACGGCTACCGCGGAAGATGACGTTCGCGATGCTGTGGGAACGGTTGCTGCTAATGATTCCCTCTCGTTGGTCTTGGGCGGCGGCAGTAATTTACTCTTCACCCAGGAACGCCTCACCGGAACCGTTCTGCACATCAACCTTTTGGGCAAGCACGTGGTGAGCGAAACCGACGACGCCGTGGTGGTGGAAGCTGCGGCCGGCGAACCTTGGCATCCGTTTGTCTTGTGGACGCTTGAGAACGGTTGGGGCGGATTGGAGAATCTTTCCCTCATCCCCGGTAATGTGGGCACCACGCCCGTGCAAAATGTGGGCGCTTACGGCGTAGAAACCAAAGATGTGTGCACCGAGGTTCGCTTTGTGGAGCGCGGCAACGGTACCGTGCACACCTTTTCTGCAGCCGACTGTGCCTTTGGCTACCGCGATTCGGTGTTCAAGGGCCCCTGGCGCAACCGCGCCGTGATTACTGCGGTGCGCTTTCACCTGACCAAAAGAAACCACACCCTGAAGACGCACTACGGTTCCGTAGACGCTGAATTGGAGGCCATTGGCATACAGCCTTCACCACAAAGCATTTCCGATGCCGTGGTGCGCATCCGTCGTTCCAAGTTGCCGGATCCAGCGGAATTGGGCAACAGCGGTAGTTTTTTCAAGAATCCCACCGTTGCCGGCGAAGTCTTCGCGCAGCTGCGGGCCCTAAATCCGGACGCGCCAGGATACCCCCAAGCAGACGGCCGCGTTAAATTGGCGGCCGGTTGGCTCATTGAGCAAGCCGGCTGGAAAGGATTTCGCCGGGACGACGCGGGCGTTCACGCCAAACAAGCATTGGTTTTGGTGAATTACGGCCGTGCCACTGGGCCGGAAATCTGGCAATTGGCCCAAGACGTAGTGGCCGACGTGCACGCAAAATTTGGTGTTTCGTTGGAACCGGAAGTTAATCTGGTGGGAGGCGGTTTGTGATCCACAGCACCGCATAAAATGGGTTTGCATTGTACCTTTGCCCAACAAATCACAAACCCATGGCCCTTTTAAAACTTTTCGGAATTGCAGTAGTGCTCATCGCTTTGGCGGGATTGGGTATGGCCATTAAGATTTGGGGCAAAAAAGGGGGTGAGTTTACGGGTACATGCGCCAGCAACAGCCCCTTCCTCAACAAAGAAGGTGCCTCGTGCGCTTTGTGTGGAGCTGCCCCGGCTGAACAGTGTAAAAACACCGAAAGCCCCGCTTGACCGCGCTTTTGTCTTCTGCCCTTGGGGAGATGCGTTTTTTTGACTCCGGTTGGGTTTATTCCAGTGTGGAATAAATTTCCCAAGCTCCGGAAGGATTGCTGTAAACCAGCACCACATCCCATTCGGGGTGTTTTTGCACCAATTCCTTTGCCTTATTCAACCCCATCGCCACTAGCGCAGTAGCTACACCGTCGGCCTCCGAAGAGGATGAAGCCAATACGGTGGCACTCAACAAATCGGTTCGGGCGGTCCAACCCGTAAACGGATTGAGCGTGTGCCCGTAGTGCATTCCGGATTTTGGATCCACCTGGAACTTTCGGTAATTACCGGACGTAGCCATTCCCCGGTTCTTCAATCCCACTACCGTTATCGGTTTGCCTTTGCGAACTTCGGTTGGTGCATCCACAGCAACCTGAAAGTCGCTGCCGTCGGGCCTCCCGCCCAAAGCATACAACTCGCCTCCAATCTCCACCAAGGCATGTGCAACACCAAAATGCTTGAGAATCTGCGCCACTCCATCAACCGACAGCCCTTGCGCAAAAGCATTTACATCGTAGAGGGGTTTGGTCAACCCCATCAGCTCCCGGATCCGAGCAGAATCGGCGGAGGGATTGCCCGTTCCCAATACGGCCTTCTGACCGTTAAAACCCCAGGCTGTCGTAAAACAGCCCACTTCCGGATCCATCCAGCCGTTGGTGAGGTCCTTGATTCGCTGTCCCTCCTTGAGCAACCGATCCCATTCGGCGGGCTCGACATCGTCGAAAACCACTCCGCGGTTCCATCGACTGATCACGCTGCCCGTGTCCCAGGCAGACGCCACCTCGTTGAAGGCAACCAAATACAATTGGATGGAATCTGCTACGCGCTCAGATGCAGGGGTTTCTGAAACAGGCCAGTAGGTAATTGCGAAGGTGGTTCCTTGGGCTTCACCTTGCAAAACGACCGGTTCTCGGGTTTTTGGTGCAGTTGTACAACCTACGGTCACCAAAAGTCCACAGAGCACCACCAGCGGAGCCAATCCCACGTTGCATAGGTTGGAAACAAAAAAAAGGCTACCCTGCGGGTAGCCTTTTTTACGTGGAGCAAAATT
>ENA-OUVC01000778-OUVC01000778.1-marine-metagenome-genome-assembly--contig:-NODE-778-length-19810-cov-2.596159_pt1 | contig 19810 bp, 2 predicted proteins | sample MGYA00248622_ERZ508571 | MGnify/ENA primary metagenome ERZ508571 (study PRJEB26236, sample SAMN06267175) | marine metagenome | isolation source: Columbia River Estuary | place: USA:Columbia River Estuary... | reverse complement strand
ATACTTCGTCAAATCCGCGTGATGCTGCCTATATTCAGATGCGTCAGATCACTAAAGAGGAAATTCTTGCTTCGTTTGGTGTTCCTGAGTCGGTTATTGGTAATGCGTCTGGTCGAACGTTCAGTAACGCTGCCGAGGAAGTGAGCGTTTTCTGGAATGAGACTATGTCTCCTCACTTGGAGATTTTGGCACGAGCACTTGATGACCTTGATGCCGAACATTATGTTGACTTTGATACTTCTGACGTTCCGTATTTGATTATTACTAAGCAGGAGCGCGAAAGATACCTGCTAGATGAGCAGAGTCGCGGTCTTATTAGCGTCAACGAATATCGTGAAGGAACCGGTCGTAAGAAAGTTGAATCAGAGTTGGCGGACAGTCTTCTCATGAACCCCAATTTGACTCCAATCGCAAATACAACAAAACCCACCCCTCCTCCTGGTCAGGGCGGCGTGCCTATGGGTGGCGGTGCTCCTGGCGTTCCTGGTATGCCCCCTGGAATGCCTCCTGGCGCCCCCGGAATGCCTCCTGGCGCTGATGGGGCTCCTGCTCCAGATACTATGGCCGGAGCACTTATGGCAGAACAAGGCGGAATCCCTGGTGCACCTGCTGGCGCTCCTGGTGGTTTCCCTGGAATGGGTATGCCTGGTGGTGGAGTTCCCGGAGGGCCTGAAGGTGCGATGGGTCAAATGTCAGACACTCAGCCGTTGGCTTATAAGGATGAGGGCACGGAGCGAGATACGGCGATTGTGCGCTGGGAAGAAATTTTGGATCGAAGCCTTGAGCGGGTACTTGAACGTCAGCAGCGTGTTGTTTTGGAGAAGGTCGGTGGCAAGAAGGCTAGGGATTTCTTGAGTTCTGGTTCTTTGGACTCTGAAAGTATATTGAATAGCGATACTTGGACTAAGCAGATGGATGAGGATATTCGTCCTGTGCTTTCGGCTATTTTGAAAGACTCAAAGTCTATTTATGCAGAAAAGTCAGCGGATTATTCTGGTCCTTCGGCGTCAGATGTTCATGCACATCTTGATGCTCAGATGACTAGAATTAAGTGCATTAACGATGATACTCGCTCTCTTTTGGATATGGCTATCTTTAATTCGTTTGGAATCAAGAACGAAGAAGAACGATTGAGTGCCCTCAAAACATCTATTGTCAGCATTTATACTGATTTGTTGGTGAAGGTTCGTCCAGAGATTGCTTCGTCGGAGGCTCGCCGTGCTTGGGACTACTGTAGGCCATAGTTTCCGTAAACTAAAACACTTTCCGTAAACTAATTTATATTTGGCCGAAAAATACTTAACAGTTGCATTAAACCATTAGCCACTTAACTATTATGGTACAAGATAGTTAAGGAGCCCTAATGTCCAATTTCTCCACGTCAGACATACTTTTCAAAGCACTCGATGGTCAAATTAATATTGACTCAGCGCAAGGAATCGTTGAATGTTTTGTAGCCGCCATCGGTAATAAGGATTCGGTAGGCGATGTGATCATCAGCGGTGCATTTACGGAAAGCCTCAAGCGTCGTAAGCCACGCGTGGTCTGGGGACACAACTGGAATGACCCTATCGGTAAAGTTCTAGAAATCTACGAAGTACCAGCAAACGACCCACGCATCCCCATGAAGATGAAAATGGCTGGAGTCGGTGGTTTGTACTCTCGCGTCCAATTCAACCTTGCCACCGAAAAGGGACGTGAAGCCTTCGCCAGCGTCGCATTCTTTGGACAAGAACAAGAATGGTCAATTGGCTACAAGACACTCCAAGCAACATTTGACCCCACAATGCAAGCAAACGTTCTACGTGAAGTTGAACTATACGAAGTCAGCCCTGTTCTCCACGGAGCAAACCAACTCACTGCCACGCTTTCCGTCAAAAGCGACGAAAATGGCGAAAAATGTGGTCCAGAAGGAATGCAGGGCGGAATGCGTCAAAGCCGACCCGGTTCGACCGCTATCGACATTCCTCGCTTTAACCTCTCCCCAGCAAAACCGCAAACATTCCCAGCAGCAAACGAACGAACAGACATTTTTGCTTCAGGAGAATCTGGCCAACTTGGCGGCGAGGCTCGTGCCGCACTTGAAATGGAATTATCTTCACGATCAGCAAGCCCACTCAAAGTAGTGAACGCAACCGAAAACAGCGTTGTTTTTGATCGCACAATGCCAGACGGAACCCGCATGACTTATCGAATTGGGTACCATCGCGAGTCACAAAGCGGCAGATACATGTTCGGCAAGCCAGAGAAGATGGCTTCACAACAGATTGTTCCATCACAAATGCCTTCAATGCCAATGTCGGTTAAGCCAGGATACGTAACTCGGTCCTACAGTGATGCACAGCAGCCAATCGCAATGATGAAATCATTCGATGAGCAACTTGATCAGGCCGTTGAAATTCTCTCCAATGCCGGAGAAGACGAGACAGTCAAAGAAAATGAGTTACAAAAAATCCAAGATGCTATCGATTACTTGCGCAATCTCGCCGATGGACAGCAGAAAAAAACTGCTTTAGAATATTCGGTATGGTGTAAGCCACAATATGCATACAAAGTCAAGTCACTACTAGACCCCGTACTCAATTACCATCGCCTAGAAGCACATGTTGACGACTACGGAGTCCATATTACCAGCGGGATCAACGAAGATTCACTACAGGCACTCAGATCAGCCCATAAAAATATCTCCTCCTACCTAGATGGTGGCGGTGGTTCAAAAAAAGGTGATGGGGCGCCTAACACCAAAGACGCCCCCAAGACCAGAATAAAAGCCCTTAGTGGCAAAATTGGTCCGAAACTAGGGGGCGGCTTGCGTGCGGCTCCTGCAGGCATGGCATTCGTCGACATTACTGGCGTTACTGACGCCGACTCTGACGGCATCGTTTTTGAAGGCAAGCCAGGCTTAGAACGACCAATTATTCCTCGCTTCATCGTACCCAAAAACCTTGCCAGAAAACTTTCGGCAGTCGTTGAGGGAGATGCCGAAGCAATTGAAAAACAACGTCGTGCAGGTAATGGCAATGTTTCTTTTGATGAAAAGAAACTTCGCGGAATTATTGACGACATCGGTGGTGACCCCAATCTCTTGCAGAGTTTATCAGGCACTAATGATGGTGGCATGCGCTCGCGTGGCGAAATGCGACCCATTGGTTCTGACTTACCATTTGATCTACAAACTGGCAAACCACGCAAACGATTTGATGAAACTGATGAGGAATTTGCAAAAAGAACTCGCCCACTTGCGTTTGATTTGAGGCAGACAAAACCTAGCAAGGGACGCCAGCAGGGCATGCGTTCGCGCTCAGGCGACCCGGAAATCGATTATCAACTTGATGAACAAGACGACCGCCAGTTCCGTGACAATCGTCTTGATGCACCGCGCAAGAAGCCCCAGAAATCGATGCGAGAACTGCGTGAAGAGAACCGCCTGAAGCGTCAGCGTGAGGCAGAGAATGACCCCGAGTACATTCAGTATATGCTTGACGAGCAAGCAGATATGCAGCGTGATATGGAACGCGAAGAACGTGGAATGCGCTCAACTTCTCAGAGAAAAATATATTCGGATCAAGTAGCAGCAGATCGCGCTCGTAAAGTTCTTGAAGATGATGGTGTCGACCCAAGAGACCTATTCCAGGGTGATGACGAATCAACCCAGGATTATCTAGACAGAATTACTCCTTTAATTGAGAAGTATGCCCCCGAAATATTTGATGGTCGTTCACTAGATGAGTTTGTTTCTAAGGATAATATTTCTGAAGTTAATAAACTTATCGATAATGCATACAGTAACCATGATGTTATTAGAGAAGGCTTGGATGTCAGGGTCTTCAACGATGGCATGGGCGATGCATCGGAATCAAGACTCTGGATGGATTTTGTTGATACAGAAGTTGATATAGCAGATGGTCCTGCAGGTTCCTTCCTTCAGGATAGTGGTCTTGTTGATTACATCGAAACCGAAGGTGACTCTGACGGTGGCTGGTCATGGTCAATAGATGTCAGTAAAGCATCACCTGAAGATAAAAAGCGTTTTGTAGCAAGTGCTGTCTCCGATGCGATCATGTCTCATGAGGGTTCTTGGGGTAGAGACGGATTTGTTTTAAGCGATAGAGACCGTGGCATGCGTTCACGTAGATTCAGGGAAGATAGCAAGCCAGACAAAAAATTGAAACCAGCGTACGGAAGAAGAGGTCCAGTTCAAGCACTCCAAAATATGAGTGACGAGGAACTTATTAAACTTCTTCAATCGTATGGAGAAACGGCATGGCGTCCATGGGACAGGAATCCACAATCTTCTTCCCTCCTTTTGAGAGATCGCCCATCATTGAGTTCTTTGGTTCAAGAACTTGATTCACGTGGTTACGACGTATATCAAAGCGAGGGACGTGAGCCTGAATATTTCGGTGATTATTCCGCCGGAGATAAGAGCGTTTATGCACGCAAGCGCGGACAAGAGCCATCAACATTGCCCAATGGCGGCATGTCATCGGGAGAAGAAGAAAAAGGAACACAAGATGTCATTGACTCCCAACTAGAAGATCGTCGTCGTAGCGAAAGCAAAACCTGGAAAGCAACCGTCCCTGACGACTACAAGCCATCAGATGGTGCCCTGGAAACTCTGACACCTGCTGAAAGAAGACTTCTAGAGACTTTCAAGCCAAAATCTAAAGCACAACGCAAACAAGAAATGCTTGATTCTTTCCGCAATCAAGCAAAACGTGATGTCGACAGCAATAAACCTTACGATACTTGGGATTGGTACCCCACTTTTGAAGAGTGGGATCAGGACTACAAAAAGAAATTGCGTCAATACAGAAAAGCGCAAAGAAAAGCCTACGCCCATGATCTAGAAAAAGGAAATGTCAAGCCAGTGGAAGAGCGTGCTGTTCAACCAACTGGTTGGTCAGTAGAAAATCTTGACTGGGATAACTTTAAACCCAAGCCTCTTCGCTTTGGACCTTATGACGGTCCTCGTGATGTACCGGAAAGGCTTCGTGGTTTCCGTTCAAAAATCACTGATGGTTTAAGAAATGAACGCAATAACAGCGTTGAGCCTAAAGTAACAAAAGAACAGCGAGCATTTGACATTCTTGCCCAAATGTCGCAGCGTAGCGGCCAGAAATTTGGTTTGAGCGATAAAGAACTGCAAGATATTTTTGATGGTGACCAGAGGATTAATCCCGAATTGATGAAGATTGTTCGTTCTGAACTAAAGCGTCAAGGATTTACCAAAGATGATGTTGCCGATGTATTGAGCGGTCGCTATGCGGGATATGCACGAAACCAAATATCTGGACCTTCAGATGATGGTGAGCGCATATTTGAATCAGAAATGGAATCTATTGCTAATCGCGCATTTTTAGAGTCGATGGATATACTCAGCGATGGGCTAACTGTTGATGAATTCCAAGATTTTGTTTCTTCTGGCAGAATTCCTCAAGGTAAAGAAAGCATCTTGAGACGCGCCAATGAAGTGTATGACAACATTGTTCAAGATGGTGACAAGCAGCGCGCAATGGGCCTACGTTCTCGCACAGGACGCAATATTGATGCAGAAATCGACACCAATATCAAGAAACAACGCGATCTTGAAAAAGAACTTGATGATGAAAAAATTGATTTAGCAGAATTCCGTCGCCGTCAAGCACCATTGCGCAAGGAGTTTTCTGACCTACGTAAAGAGCAGGGCGCTCAATCAGCGACTAGAAAAGGACCAGAGTTAGATGCCACTGGTCGCCCGCGTCGTGAAATGATTGAACGTGACGAAAAAGGAAAAGTTAAGTTTGATTCAGAAAAATTCTTAGCAGAACAAAATGGCAAACGTCGTTCAACGATGTCGGAACTTGGTTTCACGGAAGATGAAATCAACACTTTAATGGGAGCATCTTCTTCGGGTATGCGTTCACGAAGTGGTTCGAATGAGAATTTCAAAAATACGCGAGATGCCTACTTATCAAAGAATTCCGAAGGAATAGTCAATAAGTTGGAAGAACTCACACAACGTCGTAATGAACTTGATGCAAAATCAAAAGAATTAATGGATCAGTATTATGCCAATGGGCGAGATTTTAACGATGAAGAAAATGACCTTTTTGATGAGATTGAAAATGAATTAGATAGTGTCAATGATGAGATTAAAGGCATTACTGATTGGGCAAAATACGCAGTTAGTGAAGACACCCAGAGATTAGTCGGTAAAACTGGCACAACGAAAGCCCGTGTTGCTTATAAGAAAATGCTGGATGATGGCGATATTAATCAAGAAGAATATGATGCACTAATTACAGACTTGATTGACCCGGCATTCTTTGACGATGAGCATTGGGATAGCGTGGACGCCATTTCGTTTGTCTCAAATCTTCGTGATAATTTTGAAGGTTCTGAATTTGACGATATTGATCCTGACTATTTAACAATTGAAAAAATTGATGATTTGTCGTCTGATTTTGCTGACGAAAAAGTCACAGAAGCACTTGACAGATTAAAAAATGGGGGAATGCGTTCACGTTCTGGGAAAAAGAACAATTCCGAAAAACGTAAAATGGTCACGAAACTGACACCAGATCAAGTTCGTATCATGCAAGAACAAAAACTTCGCTCAAAGAAAATTCCTGGTAAGAAAAAAGATGGCCCGTCCAAGAATGAGTGGGGTTTCCGTTCACGCGAAGATTTTGGTAATTCTGCTGGCGCAGCAATCAACTATTTGAGCAAAATTTTCTCTAAAGATAAATCATCGTTATCTTTAGACGAAAAATATTTGCGTCGCCACCTTTTGGATAACGGAATTAAAATTGATTTCTATCGCGGAGGTCGTGAAGACGCTATCGGTTCGGATATCTCCTTGCGAGATAACGATAAAGCAGGCATGGACGACAAACTAGATGCTTTATTGAACACGATATCTAAAGATAAAAAAGCATCAGATATTTTGTCTAATAATGGATTCTTAATGGATGATCGTATTTGGGAAACAATGCCCTCATACAAGAATCGCCAAAACCGAAAAGGACCCAAATTAGGTGACAGAGAACGTGGCGTTCAGGCGCGAGCAAACATTACAGATTTAGCACCTGGTGATGTTCTCCCCGAAAATTGGGATGACGAAACTAGTGCTGTTGGTGAGCCAATGGTTCGTATTGCGGATATCCGTAGTGATGGTCAAGAAGATGGCTACGTCACGATGGTGTTAGAGAACATGTCTGATGGTACTACTGAAACACGCACATTTGGTACGAATGACACATTCCCGAACGTAAGCAGACCGTCTGGTTCTCGTGGTGGACGTCAGCAAGGAATGCGATCCAGAGGTGGCGGGCAATACTGGACCGACGGCGCACACAGGATTTGGATTTCCGATGATGAAGAACAAAATAGTGACGTCGGAGTCGATGCCATGCGAGATGGTTTCCGACCAGAGGGTGGCTCGGGTAGCGGTAGAGACTACTACCCATCTCGTCGCCGAAGATACCCCACAAGTACCCCCAAGCAAACAGCACCAAAACCAGATGACGGAGATCAATTAATAAGCGATGCTTCGTCTATTACTGGAAATGACCTTGCTGCGTCCATTGTTCAACAATATAAACAACGTGGCCGACTTACGGACAAACAATGGAATGCACTACGTGGCATAGTTTCTAAAAACAAAAAACCATCAGCCGGTCCATCTGCAAAAGAAGGAGTAGATAAGGCTGAAGATATTGCGCCTTCACTTTCCAATGAAGATAAGAAGGCAATCATTGAGGCTGCTCGTGGTTTAAGTGGTGATTTTGCGAAAAGTGTTGTTTCTCAATATAATTCTCGTGGCCGTTTAAGTGATAAGCAGTGGGCTGCACTAGATAAGGCTACCCGCAAAATACGTGGTACCTCTAATGGTGCTGGAATGCGTTCACGTCGTTCTTACGATGACGAAAGTGGTTCGCGTGGTGTTCGCGAAGGAGTCGCAGAGTCTGAACATTTTGAAGGCTTCATGTGGATTGATCAACTCAAGGGCGACAATGTTGATGCCGATGTTATTCCATTAGCGGATATTTATGGTGACGACAGGCCTGGATATGGCGTGGTCGGCGTTTATAGAACTGACGATGGATTCGGTGGGATTGAGTATTTCTATGGCGGGGACGATGAAGAGTTCGATTCTGTTGAAGATGCTATGGACTTTTTGCAAAATGTTGATGACCAGGGCAATGAGGGAATTATATATGGTGATCCAGAGTTCCGCAGTCTTGACCGTGTCCGTGCTGCAGGAAAGCCTGGCAGACGTCCACTAGAAGGCATGCGTTCACAAACAAATTCTGGATCAACCAATATGGAAGACGCCACAGATGAAGAACTAAAGAATTTAATGAATGATTGGTTCGATGTTACGGACGGAAAAGTCAGTGTCGATGACCCGCTTGAAAAGAAGAAGATCAGGGATTCCTATTTTGCGGCAAAACAAGAAATTGATCGACGCAGAAAAGAAAATAAATCGCGTAAACCTGGAACTAATTCAAAGCCAACTTCCGGCATGCGTTCACGTCGTTCTTACGATGACGAAGGTGGTTCGGGTGGGGTGCGTGAAGGTGTTGCCGAATCAAAATACAACACGGGATCAAAGTGGATTGATCGACTTAACGGCGAAAATGTAGACGCAGAAGTTATCCCTCTGGCTGATATTTATGGCGACGACACTCCCGGATACGGAGTTGTTGGTATGTTCCGTACAGAAGATGGCGTGGAGTATTTCTATGGCGGAGCGGATGATGAAGAGTTTGATTCCGTTGAAGACGCCATGGACTTCCTGCAAAACATTGAAGACCAGGGAAATGACGACGTATTCTACGAGGATGAGCAATTCCGCAGCCTTGACCGTGTCCGTGCTGCAGGAAAGCCTGGCAGACGTCCACTAGAAGGCATGCGTTCACGCTCTGGTGGAACGTCAGCAAATGTAGAAGCAGACCGAAGAGATGCTGCGCATGATTCCAGGCTGAATCTAATGTCGCCCAATTATCTTGATGAACTTTCACGTCGCGAGGATGTTCAAACTAGACTAAATGTTGCAAATAATGATATGGCATATTTGGAAACAATCAAAGACTTACTTGAAGACGAGAATCTTGAAGTACGTAAGGCTGCAGATAAAAATATTCAAAGACGATTTGGTGCTATAGCAAATCAACCCAGTTCCGATGCGCGCAAACCCGCTTCACGTCAAAGAAGACAAGCAGCAAGAAAATATTTAATTAAGCATGAAGAGCGGATGAAAAAGGCGGGCTTGCGTTCACGTTCTAATCGCGAAGAAGGACTTGAAGTCGGTGAAAAATTCAAACCTGGCGAAATTATTAGACGTAACAAAGATAGGGATATTGAGCCTAGACGATTCGCAGCCGCAGCGAAGCGACCGCCGGACGATCCGGACGATCCAGATGATGTGCAAGAAATTGCTGACGGCATGCGAAGCAAAGCCGGAACAGGGTTGGGCGAATCACGCGAAATCTATCCTTCACGCAGAATGGCCGAAAGTAGTGCTGTTGACTTCGTTCGTTACGATGCCGCTAAAGAAGAGTTGGTCGTCCAATATAAGGGTGGTGGGGCTTACGTATTTGGTGGTATTTCTGCTGATGACGCAGACAGCATTGAAGAAGCAGAGAGTCTCGGTAAAGCACTCAATGATGTGAAGCGCAATGCGACATACTCCGTTAAGCCGAATGGTGATGTTAATGGTGTTGAGTCAACGACTGCTGATTTCTTGGAACGCGATTTGCGTCGTGTCCCACTAAGCGAAGACAACAGGTCCGTATACGGTAACGCTATTCGGTTGCTTCGTGATGGGGTTGATGAAGATAGCGACTTTGCGCAGGTTCAGTCTCAGGTTGCAAACATAAGCAACCTTGCAAATGAGATGTGGGAAAATGATGAGTATGCCGCATCTAATTTCTTGTCAGATGCAGCAGAGAAAATCAATAAGAAACTTAATTCTGTTAGAGGTCAGGGCGGTTTCCGTTCACGCGCCGGAGCAAGACATCAACGTATGGAAGTCAATCTTTCTGTAGATGAAATTGGTTTAATTCGTGATGAAATTCGTGGGATTACTGCGAAGCATGGCGGAAATGGTCTAATTACTTACGGTATGAAGAAGTACGATAATCTTCTTGAAGAGTTACAGAATCAGAAAAAATCTAATCCTGATCGTTCTTTGATAGTTCTTTCTTCGGAATACGACAACGTTATGACGGCGTACGATGAATTGGAGAAAGTTGATCCATCTTGGATCAAGATGTTTGGTGCCGATCCACTAGAAATGGCCTCAGTTAGCAAAGAAGGAAAGTACATCAGCCCTAATGTTGATATTCCTGGTGAGGAATTCGATGGTAAGCGCATCAATAACGGCGCTCCGGCAGATATCACTCCAAGAATGCAGGGTCAACTTGTTGACTGGGGTCGTCGCCAGCCCAACTTCCGTATAGTTAAGGGTCTCATTGAGGCTCATAAGAAGAATAACGGCACCATGACGGCGCGTCAGTGGAGTACTTTGCGCAACATGTTTGACCGCTTCTCTGAAGAGAACCGTAGTGGTGGAGTTAGATCACGAGTTGGTTCTGGTATGCGTTCAGAAACCGGCAGTGTTGTGTCTAATTCTCGTACAGGAAAGGGCAAGGGTCCTCGCTCAGCCAAGGATGTTCTTCCTGAAAACTATGAAACTTTGTCATTGGATGAGAAGTTTGATGCATTAATTTCTGCAGGTAAATATGATGAGTCGACTAATCCTAACGGTATCCAGGTTGGTGAATATAACGCTGCGTTTAGACGTTTGCGTGATGCTGAAGATCAGCAGGACAGAATTACTGCTCGTCGGGAAGCACTTGCCGAGAGAATGAAGCGTTCGGCTGAAGCCGGCCCAGTGACACGTCGTCCAGAAGTTATGGAACAAGACTCACCTCGTCGGGCAGATGATGCCGAGACAACTCCAGAGAATCGAGCAGCGTTAGCAAAAAAGGTTCGCCAAAAGCAAATGTCGACTATTGAGAAAGTCGTTGCAAAGGCGCAGGACAGTATTAGTGGTGCGATTATTGATGGCGATGCTGAAGATGAGCATGGTCGTCTATGGGACGAAGTGATGGACTTGGTTCAGGCTGAGGATGGTGGCGACGATACTGACTTGACTCTTTCTAAATTGAGTTCGATCATTGAAGCACTTGATGATTACACTATTGGTTTTGAGGGCGAGGAAATGAGCCCAGCGGAACGTAAGAGTGTCAATAACGCTACAAAACTCAAGAACACTCTTGAGGAATTGTATGACGATATAGATTCTGATCCGTTCATTAAGCGTGGAAGCACTTCCCGTGAACAAGCAGGGATAACTCTCGCTGGAGAGGAAGATGATTCAATCCCACGATTTATGACTGGAGAAGGTTTACGTTCTCGTTCTAGCCTAGTCAATGGTTATATAGGTGCTCGTAAGAATGCCGAACGTCAACCCAGAGCGGGTATGCGTTCACGTTCTGGAACTGAACAAGATGGTCGCGCTGAAATTCGCTGGGAAGCAACTGAGTTCAATAAGGTAGAACAGTCGTTGAGTAGAGAAATTTCTGAAGCACAAAAGTCTGGAGATTCCAAGACCGCTAATGCACTCAGGAATTTGACAAAGATCATGGATAGGCAGAAGTCTGGCGATGTTGGTGGAAAGAGAACTAACGCTGGTGCTTTGTATCTTACTCAGAGTGAACTGGACGATGTAATGGATGCCTTGATGCACGTCGTTGATCGTCAGACCCAGACGGATGGTTCCAGAACTAATATGTTTGCCCAAATGCTTGACAAACTAGCCGAAGCGGGCATGACAACATTTATCAGAAAAACAGCAAAACCGGTTAATTCTCGATTTGTAGAAAAAACAAACGAGTCCGGCAGAACTGTAAAGATTCCACTCAATGAATAACAGTAATTTACATGCACTTATGCTAGTTTGTTGTACACTTAACCTAGATTAAAATGAAAAAAATATCCAAATACTTCTGCATGGTAGAAGCCGAACAGGCTAATATTCCTTGTAGTGGTTGCCCCAGCCATAACGGATGTCTCGACAAGAGCATTCACTATAAGGAGTCTCACATAATGGATTTAAACGAAAAATCGGTCGTCAAAATTGATGGTGATGGTACTGTAATCAAGTGTGCCAAGTCTTTGCCTGGCTCCGAATGTGGATATGAAGCAGACAAAAAAGTCTGTGGAAAATGTGGCGCAATGGCTGTCGAAATCAAAATGGTTCCCGTCGACGAAGAAGACGAAGAAGAAACCACTGATGAAGAAGATTTATTAGAAGAATCAGAAGAAGAAGCACCAATGGAGAATGGTAAGCCCATGCTCAAAACCAAGGGTGCTGGAATGTGGCAAACACCAAAAGCAACCCGTCGCGCCTACACCGCATCAATGCAAGATGGTCTCTACCGCCCAGTCAAGGGTGAAGAAATGATGCCCGAAGATGATGAGGACGAAGAAATGTACATGGACGACGAAGAGTATATGGACGAAGAAGAAAAAGGCATGTACGGCATGGGCGGCGGCGGTCGTGGTGGACGCCCAGGCCCAGGCCCATTGCCAGACCCAAGACCACGTCCTCGCGGACCCCGGAAGCCTGGCGGTGGCGGAGTTATGCAGCGACCTCCGACCGGAAGAATGCAAATGTTGGCTGAAGAAATGATGGACGACGAAGAAGAAATGTACATGGACGACGAAGAGAACATGGGCATGGAAGACGAAGGCAAGGGCTACGGCGATAACGGCGGTCGTGGTTATCGTGGCTCGGGCACAGAATACCTCGGGAATCGTTGGCATACCACTCCTCGTGGACCCCAGAGACCTGGCGGTGGCGCGCGTCCTCGCAATATGGCCGACATGGCTGACGAAATGATGGACGAAGAAGAAGAAATGTACATGGACGACGAAGGCAACGAGTACATGATGGACGAAGAAGGCAAAATGTACGCAATGCCAGGGCGAAACGACGGTTATTTTCAACCACAACAAAAGCGTCGTAGCCTAATGCGCCGCATGGCAGATGAAATGATGCCCGAAGATGAAGACAACGAAGAAATGTACATGGAAGACGAAGAAGGAGAAGCCGACGATATGGATATGGCACCCGATCTAGAAGCAATGCGTATGGCACGCCTACGTAAACTTGGAACAAAGTCAGCAGATGTAGGCATGAATGGCTACATGTGTGCTATCGACCGCAAGGTATATCCTGGCGCAGCATCCGTATGTGACGACTGCCCAGGTGGATGTATGGCAGAAAAAGGAATGCCAGGCCTCCTCCACGTCGAAGGACTCGTCGAAGTCATGTTCAAGGGCGATGTCATCGACTCTGGCTACTCGCAAGATGCAGACATGTATGTTGTTGACGTAGAAACAAAGTCCGGAAGCATTAACGAAGTATTCGTTGATGGAACATCGGCAGAAGTTCTTGGCTTCCACCGTCTGGACGATTCGGTTCTTTCACAGAAGTCAATCATGGATGACATCGAACTCATCGACTTCAACGAAGCAGCAGACATTGCTGTCAAATCGATCCCTGGCAGTGTTGTCGCCGTAGAACCAGCAGTGTTTGAAGGTTTCGACTCATACCAAGTCGAAATCGATGGCGTTGACGGCAAGTCATACGACGTTTTTGTTGCGCTTGATGGCGAAACTCTTGGCTACGACTCATATAACTCTGATGAAACAGCAGAAATTGAAGCGGAAGCAGCAGAAATTGCTCTTAAGCGTGCATTCTCGGAAGATAAGCGCCAAGAAATGGCAAAAGAAGGCACCGCAATGTCTGACGGATCGTTCCCTATTGCTAGCGAAAACGATCTTCGTAATGCAATCATGGCACACGGACGAGCCAAGGACCCCGAAGCAGCAAAGGCACACATCAAGTCGCGTGCTGCAGCCTTAGGTCTTGAAGCAATGCTTCCCGAAGATTGGAAAGTAGCCGAAAAGTCCAGCCCAGCCGAAGAGTTCATTCAATCTCTCGTTGAGTTTGAGATGCTCACCGCTGAGGTAGAGAATCCTTCAACGACTAAGTAACTACAACAGGGATTGGAGCCCGGGATGACGGGTAGAGGTATCCCTCAACGGAACAAACTTTCGCCACGCTTGAACGTGCCTATCCGTAATTATGACGGAAAGGCTATGTACTTTCGTGAACGACAAAAGTTTTCATTAAATCAACCATATCTTGACGCAGATATTGCAGTCAAAGTTCTGGCTGAGGGAATGATTGCTGCTGGTTCTGGTGGGGACAGAGAAATGACTGGTGATGACGATCAGCCGACTATGGCTGAGTTTCGTTTCGATCCCTTGGCTCGCCGTCAACCTGGGCAAGTATTAAAACTCCATACCACCTATAAAGAAGCAACGACTCCTGGTGATGATCATAACTGGGGCTGGGTTGATCCTGAGCCCGAATTGTCTGACGAGGATCGTCTCCAGTTGTCCGAGGAGGCTGCTGACTTCATTAGTAAACGCCCTCAGGTTATTGTTCGCCAATTTACTGTTGATAAAGATGGTAACGAGACTGGTGAAACTAACGAAATTGCGGTAAAGCAGTTGGGTCCCACCATAAATGACATGATGCCTGGACAAGCAATCAAATTACGTAAGGCTATTTCTAAGGGTATTATTATTGATGCCAACGGACACATGCGTTGCCCTCCCGGCACTCCTAACGCCAACCAATTCACCGATGTCGATATGTCTAACTGTTTCAATATTGGTGTTGGTGCTGTTCAAAAAGAGATTCGTCGCATCCGTGGTTTTTGGAAAGAGTGGAACGAAGATGTAGCAGCGATTCGCTCTGCTCGAACTGCCAAAGAAAGACTTGGTAAGGCTAAAGAAAATTATACGAGCCTTGAACAGAATGCTGAATGGCTTGCTCGTAATGAACAATCCATTCAGGATGCTTATGAAACTTTAGGGATTGACTTATCTCAGTTTACGCCAGAGCAGTTAAAAAACAATGTTCATCTCTTTACTGCCCTAGATGAACTATTTAAAAATCATGACGGTCCTGAGTTCAGGAGATTTTTGCATGATGCCCTTGATTTCAAATGGAACGACTCTAAGAGTGTCGATGAAAATATGAAAGATTACTGGGAGACTTTAAATGAAACATTTTATAAGTTAGTCCCAGAGGAAATGAAGAAAGCGTTATTGATTGATCCGTCAACAAAGAAGCCTGTTTATCCGGATCAGTACGATGAAGCAAAAAAAACTCTTGACATGTTGATTGATAGACATAGGGAAGTCCAAGAAGGCATCATTCATGGTGCTCTGGTGTCTTTTAATGATAATCCTCAAATGTTTCAAACTTTGCGCGAAATTGGTTTTGATGCTTGGAATGGAAGAGTTGGCCTAAATGAATGGATGAGTTATGAGGGCATCACTAATCCTATTACTGATGAACTAAACCCTGGTAGACTTGGCACTCAAATAAATTTCAATACCTGGGCGCTTGTATTTAAGCCTTTGATTGATTTGAGAAAACTGGAAGGAGAAGGTAGGTTTGAAATTGATCTCAAGCCCGTGGATGCCCAAGGCACACCTTTGAGTGAGATTGAAAAATTAAAACAAATACGTGACATTATCGCCCAGTCCAATGAAGTTGATCATTTTATTCATGGTGTTGGTTATGCGAACGAGCAGTCATCTGCTCGTGCATCTGCAGTGGCTGGTATGTCTCCCGCAAAAGCCAGGGCAATGCACGTTATGTTTCATGAGTTTGGGCATGTTTTACAATATGCCGAAGCACAAAATGCGATTATCGATTATGTGAACAAGCATGGTCAACTTGTTGTTACTAATGACGGCGCACTCAATGTCCTTACTGGTGATTGGCGAACATGGTCCAATAATGATTGGTACGATGCATTGAATACTGTCATGAGAGGAACTTTTGAAGGGATGAATTATCCGCCAGTTACCGTTGACTGGTTAGAGGATTCAATGCTTCACCTTCTTGCTGGACAGTATTATCAAGATGAATTAGGAAAATGGCAGCGAATGCACCTTAATGGGGGTGAAGGCTCCCCGATGTTAAGAAATGCCCAGGTTGGTTTGATGATTCAGGAGGCTCGTGCTGAGTTGTATGCGTTGAGGCAGATGGGTGTTATTTCTGGGCCAGATATCGATAAAGCCGTTGGTGGTATGGATGAGGTAAGAAGGCCTCCTGGTATTGAATTGGCTTCGCGCCCTATTTATGATGCCCCTACAGAAAATATTTCCAATCTTGTTCCGAGAAGCATTTTTAAAAATAAAAGAGATTTACGAAGAAAACCCGAATACGCCCCCGAAGTTCAAAAAGCCGTTCAGAAAAAATTCAAGGATGGTTATAGTCATGAACAAATTTTAAATGAATTAAATGCTGCTGATCCAGACAATCCTCAATTTACTTTAGAAGATGTCAAAAATATGGTTGGCAAAATAAAGCCGCCAGGCGACGATTCATCAGATTGGTTGTCCCCTGAAAGAGAAAATGGCATTCCCAAATTTGATCCTGCAAATGGTATTTATGCCGACTGGTCACCCGATCCAAATGATGACGGAAAAACGCGTCAAGCAAAATTAGAACTTTCAAAAGTAGACTATGGAGAATCTCAAGAATTTTTACAAGACGTAGAAGACGCTGGCTATGATCCGGAAGACAAGTACGCCAGGGAAGAATTTAAAAGATCAAGAAAATATAAGCCAAGTTTAGATAAATATCGTGAAAAATATGCAAAGCCGGCATCTGCTACTGGAAATGAACCAAGTGAAAAAGGAACTTCCATTCCCGATGAATCACTTCCAGAACCTAAGAAAAAACGTGACATTCCGGCATGGGATGGACAAGTGGACCCGTTTGCAAACGATTATTCAGAAGTAAAATTAACGGATGCTTTAATTGACGATTACACTAATACAGACTACACAATTGATGAACTTGCAGAACGCTACGATAGAACCCCAGAAGAAGTCAAAGCCAAAATTGATTTTGAAGAAAAATTTGATGGACCAATAGAACGAGTAAATGTTCCCAAAGAGCCAATTGAAACAACACCTACTCCGATCACCCCTGCGTCCAATCCCAAGGAGTGGGGACGTCAGAGAAGACAAGAAATATTAGATACAACGGAACCAGAAACCGTTGCTTTATTGGATGGCTCGACGCCACCGGATATGCGATCATCGACAAGAGCATTAGCCGAACAACAAACAGGCAATGTTCTTGCCACTTCTGCCAACGCACGCAATAAGGCAAAAGAAAATGCAGAAACAATTGGGGCACCGACCCCAGACACTCAATCTCCTTTGCTTGATGAAGAAATTAGGGATTCCTTAGCACCACTATTATTTCATATTGATTCTCATGAATTTGATGAAGATATGTCGGTCATGATTGCCTACCCATTACCAAAAGATTATGAGATTGATGGTGGTGAAATAGTTACAAAGCCAACCCCAACACGAGGAATTCTAATAGGTGAAGGGACTTTGGAAGGTGCTCAGCCAACTATGCCCGAAAATACCAGAGTTGTGCGTCTGAGTGTTCCTGCGGGAAGTCGTGGAACTGTTGTTGGTGATTCATTCAGTGGTGATAGTGATGGGGTTCTTTTGCCCCCAGGTGATTTCGTTATAACTGGCGTAGATGAAAATGGCATTATTGAGGCAACAATTCACAAACAGGAAACACCCCTGGAGACACTTAAGCGCATGGACGGCAACATAGATAATGTTTCATCTGCCGATGGTGTTGATGAGTCCATCAAGAATGAAGCGTCGATTATTAAATCTGAGATTAGTAGGCAGATTGATAATTATGCAAATACTGAGCGTGGCCGAGGAATGCGTTCACGTTCCCGTGGTAGTAGCAATGATCCCTTGACTCAAAAAAGCCAGAGGGAACAAAACGATTCCATTTCTAGCATTATGCGCAGACAGAATAGCGTGCCATTTAATGTTGATAATAATTACTCCGCTCGTTATAGGAATCCAGATGGAACACAACTTTCTACGCAATGGGGGAAAGTTGTTCCACGTGAAGTTCATGTAGAGCAAAGAAATAATCGTATCTCTGCGTCATTAGGGCGTATGCGGAATATTATAAATGGCGACGTCTCTCCTTCTAACGAGAGCGAATTTGACTTTATTAATAATCTTGATCCACGAATCAAAACATTACTGAATAACCAATCTCCTGAATCAGTTCTTAAAATGATTGATGATTCTTATTCTAATTTTCATAAAGGTTTTGATGATCGTATACGTATTCCGATGAATGAAAATACATTGAATAACTTAATGTCTGACGGTCGCTTAAAAACAATTCAAGAAATTAAACCGAATAGTCCAATTTCCAAACTCAAATCAGAACATGAATTATTTTTAGGTTACGATGCGGCAGTTTCTGATAATTTACGATCATCCAATGGTTACATGGTTCACCGTAATGCTAAAAATGTTATTTCAGATCATCTTGAATCAATTCCAAGCGATGGGATTAGCAGAAACCCTGATTTCTTTCACGAAAGTGGAGATATCCAGCCAATGGGTGATGTACGAATTGGCGGGAACGATATTGATTTAGTATTAAAACCAGAAGTTGCTTCTCGTTCTGCGTATTCACGCGGAGAAGCAATTCGTTCACACAACTATCCAACACCAGTTTTGTTTGACGAACCTGGCGATGTTGGATTAGCACACCTTAATGAATCGATTACTGCGGGTAATTCGGAATCAGACAGAATGCGCAATATTGCTAATGCCTTGCAAAATGTTATTGATGACAACTTTGGTGGTTCTCTGTCTGACGATATTTCAGCAAGTAGATCAGAACGTGCTCTCAGACCAGGGAATAGGTACGAAGCACTTGTTGCTGGTGGGGTGAGTTTGGATGACGTTGCCGAGATACGTTACCCAGTAAATAAACTTGACATGAATAATGAAAAGTTAGATATCAATTCTTTAATTGGCGATAATGGGCGAGAATTATTAAAAACTAATGGTTTTGGCGATGGCGAAATTAATGAATATTTGCGTATGGTTAATGATGGCGAAGTTGATCTTCAGTCTGCTCGTTGGTTGAAACAGCATCGTGCTGCTAAGAAATTTGAAAAAGATTTTCGAAATAAAAACAATTTTGACGGACGTTTGGTTTTCACTAACCCTGACGGCATAGACCTCATGTCTCCTGAAACCTTCAGAGAGCACCCAAGTTCACGTGGCCTTCAGACCGTTGAGCAAATGTTGTCAGCAAGAATGCTTGATGACATGGCTCCGAACCTGAAGAAGACCTTGAAGGCCATCAAGAAGTCCCCTGATGCCCAGGCTCGCATACGTGCTACGCAGACTGAAAATATCAATAGACCAAATGTTGATGCTCCAAATATTTTTTCACGTATGGACAATATTAATGACAACGAAGTTGACGATATTTTCAATTCTTTAACTGATGATTTAAGAAACATTGCCAAGGGCGTTGATGTGGAGGATCGCGGCATGCGTTCACGACGTGGTTCAACTTATAGAGAACGTGGTCCAAGTTACAACGAGCAATTTGAGGACCTGGATCAAGATTCTGGTCATTTCAATAATTTACTTGAACGTACTGTCGAAACAATGATCGAAGATGACGAACTTGACCCGAAGGACGTTGATTGGTCAAACATTCTTGACAATGAAAAAGTAATGAGTCGTGCCGAAGAAATGTGGAATTCTGACGTGCAAACACATTGGGAAAATGTTGGCGAACGACAGCGCGATGATGTCGGCATGCGTTCACGTTCACGCCCGAGTTCATGGTACG
>ENA-OUVC01000776-OUVC01000776.1-marine-metagenome-genome-assembly--contig:-NODE-776-length-19837-cov-3.450962_pt1 | contig 19837 bp, 22 predicted proteins | sample MGYA00248622_ERZ508571 | MGnify/ENA primary metagenome ERZ508571 (study PRJEB26236, sample SAMN06267175) | marine metagenome | isolation source: Columbia River Estuary | place: USA:Columbia River Estuary... | reverse complement strand
ATTCGAGTTTAGACGCTGTTATTAAACTACTAAAAGAAGTTAAAGAATAATTGAAAACGTTTTGTTAAACTAAACAATAGTATAAATTTTAAAATAAATTTATTATGAAAATTAATCGATTCTTTTTGTTATGCTGCATATTGTTTACTTGCAGTACTTTATCAGCACAGCAAACTCGAAAAGTTAAATTTAGAGACCAGAATGGTAATGTAATTTACTATTTAGCTGTTCCAAATTCTGATGATGTCAGATATTGTGACCTGTATTTTATCCCTAAAAACACAAATAGTTTTAAAAAAATAATAGTTAAGAAATATACTATTGAAGACTCTGAAATAGGTGAAACTTGCGATCCATCAGTAATAACCATCAATAATTCCGATTATCAAATTAAAATTCATAATTACGGAGATTATATTATTTTAAAAAACAACGACGGAAAAATCATTCGATTTAATCCAATAAATTAAATTTTTATGAGTGAAATTAAAATCAGATGCCCGCATTGTTCTTGGGAGCCAGATGGCGGAGCACATTGGTCTTATGAGTGCGACCATACATGGAATACATTTGATACTGCAGGTGTATGTCCAGCATGCAATAAAAAGTGGGAGGATACGCAATGTCCCATTCTCGATTGTCAAAAATGGTCGAAACATGAAGATTGGTATATTATACCTATTGATATGGATGCACTGTTTGTAACTAATAAAAATGAAGCAACTCGCTAATTCTTCAAAATTGTTACCAATAGTTCACTATCGAATAACGAACCCGGTGAAATAACAATTTCGTCCGTAGGTATTTTGCCGTGGTAACGTTTTTTCATGATGGCTTTTACAATCTTATTCGACAAATCAAATTCTTTTAGACGCTGCAATTTTCCAATTTCAATCCCAGCGCCACGTTGGTATATTTTCCAAATAAGTTCTGAGCAATATATCTTGTTATCAGACCATTCAAAAGTATCATCATAAGGCTTGCCTTTTAGTTGATCTCCAACGGTTTTCATTTTGGATAATACACCAGGCGTGATTAATTTTTCACTATTCTTTAGTCGCTTTATCACATAGCTGTTGTTTTTTCCACGCGCAATCCATTCTTTTAGCGGCGTAAGCTTTACTGGTCCAACAGCCTCATACACAAATAAGTCATTTCCTTTTTTGTAAATAATTCCACAATGGGAGTATATTGATTTTGTTGCGATTTGAATAGGTTTACTTTGTTCTGACTTTGAGGTATGAAAAATAATATCTCCATCCTTAATTTCAATATCATTAGGTTTATATGCCCAAAGGCTTCCGATAACCATGATTCCGATAAGTAGAATTACAAATAATCTTGTTTTCATTGTATTCGTTTATTATGGATAAATTTCGATGGGTGTTTTGACATTGACTGCATCATATAAGTCGTCTATTTCATTATTTGTGAGCGCCATGCAGCCCTTTGTCCAATCCCGAAATCTATGAAAATTACCTAGTAAAGCATATTTTTTGTGAAGGCCATGAATGAGTATTTGACCTCCAACATCCTTCTTTAACTTTTTGGCATTTAATAAGTCGCTTTTATTTGGATAAGAGACGTATAGGTACTTATGATATAATGGATGCGGCGCTTTTGATGAGATAAAATACTTGCCTTCGGGTGTTTTATAGTCGTCCTTAAATTCTTTTTTACCAATTGAATTTTTTCCAATAGAAATTTTGAAAGTTTTGATTAATGAGCCATTCGCGTAAGTTGACAACTCTCTTTTTGACTTGTAAACAATGATTTTATCGATTCTGACTCCGTTTTCTATTTCTTTATCCGTATAGAAATAATAGGCTATTAAAACTAAAAAAATCGATGTAACAAAAATCCACATGACTTTTTTCATAATTGGTTCAAATTAAATTTATAAATGGCTAAAGCTGGTTTACTAAATTTCTATTCAAATCTATCTTTTTTGATTCGCCATTTCCACCATGTATATAATAATGTTTTGCTAATTTTTCTCCGATAGCTTTAACAAAAGCCGCCTTGATTTTAGATATTTTTTCTACAGCCGAATTTTTTGTGACATCTACTATATCGTCTATTCTGGCTTTTATTTCTTGTAATGCTCCAATACTTGACAAGTTGGCATAGATATCATTCAATTCTACTTTGTGATCACATAAAAAGCTTAAACCAATACCTTCTGGGTGCTTAAGGTATAAGATATATAGTGCTTTCTCTAATGGTCTAAGTTTGATCTCTATATTTCCAAAATCCGGTAGGAATATTCTATTATTCTTGTCGATTATAAGCTTACTTAAAGCAATGTTTTGATTAACATTTTGGGAAAAAAGCATTTTCACCCTTAAAGACTCCATAATATTTAAGGCATGCTGTAGTTCTGCAATTGAAAGTTTGTCTTTTAACTTATTCATGCAGTCTTGACATACATCTGCAGTTCTTAATTTAAGTGTGATATTCTTTTTTTCGAGGCAAAGATCGTTCACGCATCCAATTGGTTCAACGTGTACGGAGGTTCTAGCCTCATTGTAGTCATTAAACATGTGTTTTTGAAGCACAAGGGCTATCACTTCATAGGCAATAGGGAAGGAGTCTTGGCACTTTATAAAATGGTTCCAATCGGAAGTATGAATAAATCCATTAAAAGGCATTTTTTCATCTAATGAAGCAAACCAGTTATTTGTATTGGAAACTTCAGTTAATAGAATGACAAATTCATTATCAGGAATATTATTTCTATTTCTATAATTGGTGCATTTATTAAAGATAGTGGTCCATTTAGTAGTTTTTCTAAATAGTGGGAAAGAAAAATTTCTGAACGGTCTAAATTCGAATTCGATGGATCTAGAAGGCCGCATATTAGCATAAATCCTTTCTTCGGATCGTATTAATTTTTCAAATGACTTTTGTTCAAGGACTTGACTTTCAACTACATCATCTTCTGTAAAATTGATTGTGTTTTTGGCGTCATAAAAAAACTCAATGGGGCCGTCTATAGCTTGTAATAGATCAACTACTTCCGAAAAAACTTCTTTCCCTACCTCACTATCTTTAATTAAATGTACTTTCATATTTAATCTTCAAAAAAATTATTCAAATTTCTGTTTTCGCTCTTTTTGTTAAAGTAGCTACTTACAGATTTGTTTAGTTTATCCCAAACTGCAGATTTCATTTGAGTTTTTTCAAATGAAAAACTATTTTGGCTTTTTATAGCCATCGAAGCTGCTACGTCAACTGCATCTAGGGTTGCTCCAATAAAACTAAAGGTCCATTTGCCAGTTTCCTCTAGTTTAGATATCATATTACGAATATTTACTAAGTTATACTTTTTTGATGCATTTTCATAGCCATCTGTTAGAATTACTACAATAACTGTAGTAGCAATGAGGTTAGTGCTTATTTGGCGTTCAATTTCTGAGATAGTCTCACCAACTGCGTCTAATAAAGCAGTGCCTCCACTTGGTCTATAATTCTCATAATTTAACAATACCATTTCTTTGGGATTTTGCCGATAATATAGGTGATTAACGTTATCGTTAAAGGTGGTTAGTCCCATAGTAATATCCTCTTCAGTGAATTCTAGCGCTTTATCTTTAATCCTGTTTACTTGCTCGTTAAATCCATTAATGGTGCTGTCTACGCAGTCCATCATTGAGCCGCTTTTGTCTACGATTAAATGATAGATTGTTTTTCTTGTTTTCATATTATTTGTTGTTTAATTGTTTGATATAAATTGTTTGTGGATAACTCCCTTCAAAAACGTATTCGGTTACAGGGCAAAGCCAGAGTTGATGGTTTATGGCTATTTCTTTAAATTTATCTACATGGTAATAGGCGCCATAATCAACTTTTGCATGCCCTATTTGATCTAGTAGGTCTTGGTTTATACCAAGCCCTATTTTGTTTAGGACTGCATCTATACCTTCAAAAGGGATTGTGCTGATTTTTAATGTGGCATGGTTTTGGTTATTAGATACGTAATCCAAAAATGTATCTGCACCATCAACCATCATCAAGTTTGCCTTTGAGCCCAGTCCTGCGTCTAAAAAGTCGGGTAGGTCAACAAACCAAATGCCATTTTCTTTGTTGAAGGAGAGTGTTTTGGTAATTGTAACATTGTGCGTTTGTGTAAGCATATCTATTGGTTTAGGATACAAAAGTACCCTGCCTATATGCCTCAAACCTTTCTCTACAAGCTTGTAAGACTGGCTTTATCTGTCTTTAGTTAATTATAAAATATTTAACTAAATATTTTAATCATCTCCATATTTTTTGAATTCATTTGTAATACTTCACTATTTCAATGCATTATATGAGTCGAAAAATTCAATTTTTACTATTGATTGTTCTGCTTTCATTAGCTGGGCTGTATTTTGTTTATACAACATTCGTAAAAGGAAGGGTTGGAAATTATCAGCTTGTTATTTATAATTATGGAACTGAGATAGATAATGCCGCAAAAAAATACAATGTGAACGCTTCTTATTTAAAATCTCTTTGTGCCTTAGAGTCTTCAGGAAAAAAGAGGCCTGGTTATCGGTTTGAGCCAAAAGTGTATGAAAAGTTGAGGCAATTAAAGCGAGCAGAGATAGCGAGATATGAGTTTCTGGTTACCGCCGATTTGAGAAATGCTTCAGATGAAGCATTAAGAAATCTAGCAACGTCTTGGGGCCCTTTTCAGTTAATGGGTTACAAATGCTTAGAACTAGGGATAAAGGTGAATGATTTAAAAGGCGATAATTCGGTGGATCATAGTGTGAGATGGATTTCTCAATCATATGGCCATTTAATTAGGTCTAAAAGGTATAAGGATGCGTTCCATTTTCATAATACCGGAAGAGTAGTCCCTTTGATTGGCAGATATTTGACACACGATAAGACCTATATCCCAAGAGGTATTAGATATATGGAGTATTTTAGTAAAAATTGAATGTAGAATATGCGTATAAAAGCGAAACCGAAATTTTTTGTATTTGCACTTTTGGGCATCTTGTCAATTGTAATTTCTGTTTTTGTTTTTCGGGATAAACTTGTTTTCTGGAGTTATGATTTGATAAATAGTAATAATGCTGTTGTGTCATACAAAGAGGCTAGATTTATTTTAGATCAATATCCTAAAGTTGTATTTTCTGATTTGCCACAAAGTATTCAAAGTGGTTTCTCTTTTCAAAATCACACAGCTAATAAGAGTAAATTCTTTTATGTAATTCCTAAAAAAGATTTGTATAAAAAAATATATTATAATAATCGCATACTCCAGTTAGCCACAAAAGAGCATCAGTTTTCCGGATTTTGGCAAATGCAATCTGGCAGTGCGTATCTGTGTATCAATGATAAACTTATCGAGTCTGCATTTCATTTATCTGATAGTTTGCTTAACGCAGGCTATGATCCATATGCTTTACATATTAACTCCGGATTTCGGTCACCTCGACACAATCGACTTGCAGGAGGTGCGCCTTTGAGCCAACATTTATATGGTACAGCCCTTGATTTAAGTATTGGTGATATTAATCGAGATAGAAAAGCAGATGTTCATGATAAAAATATTGTTCGAAATATTTTAGATTCTTCAGTTATTGCAAACAAAGGCGGTGTAGGGTTTTACCCTGGCACTATGGTTTTACATATGGATGTGAGAGGTCATGGAGCTAGGTGGAATAAGTACAAACAAAAAAAATAAATTGTTATTTAACGATATACCAACTTTCTCTTAACGCTATTTTATTAATTAACGAAATACTTTTAGGTTCTCCCATTAACAGTATTCTTAATTAATAATTATAATCACTATGCGTTTAACTCTTCTTTTATTTTCTTTTCTGCCCATTTCTTTTTTTAGTTCAGACAAGCCTGACAAATATCCTCCAATAGATAAACAGTTTGATATGCTTTGGAGTACACAAATGGGCTCGGCAAGCTTTAAATCCAATCTAATTATCACCAACAATAATTTAATAATCGGATCAAATGGGTCTGATTTTATGGATTATTATATTTCAGACAAAGCATCTGGCGTATACACAATTGATCGTAAGGATGGATCAATTATTAATCATTTTGCCAATGAGTCTATTGGAGATATGGATGTCAATGGATTGTTGTTGCATAATAACCGCTTATATTTTGGTAATGATAATGAGGAGTTTTTATGTACATCGCTAGATGGTAAGATTATTTTTCGGAATCCAACATCAGGAGATATTGAGCATGAGCCAGTGCTGATTAATAATAAAGGTACTCAGCAAATTATTTATGCAACAGAAATGGGAGAGGTAAAGGCAATTAATCCAATCACGGGAAAGGCAATATGGAGTTACTATACCCCTGATTTTGAGGGTTGGAAGCCTGGTGATAATCGGGGCATTTTTAAGGTCAAATCTTTTTTTACGAATTCTAGCTCGTTTTATACCAAGCCAATCGTAGCCGATTTAACAAATGACGGTGTTTCGGATTTAGTATACTTAACTTATAATTCTAAAATTTATGCAATTAATGGTGCGTCGGGTAAATTATTGTGGTTAAATGAACAGTACGATAGATCCGAAATTGTTTTAATGCAAACAGGATCTAAAGAAGATCCATCTTTTAGCTTTTTTAGTGAAACTAATGACGAAAAATTTAAAGCTACAAGACATTTGATTACTTTAAATAAATATGGTAAACAAATTGCTATAACGGATATACCCAATAGTACTTATGGAATGGGTGTTAATGCACTTTCATTGAATAATTTTTTTATTGCTCAACGTGATTCTTTAATTGAAATTGATAATCGAGGACAATACAAGACCTATAGTCGTTCCAATCTTTTTCCTACTGTAGATTATTTAGGTAAAAATGTGATTGAAGAACGAAATGCATATGAGTCTCTTATTTCAAACAGAACATTTTCTTACAAAGGGGATCCAAACTGTGTGATTATCTTAAATCAGCATGATCATGCAAATTATGAATATGGATTTATAGAAATATATTCTTTAACAGCGCATAAAGTACTTGATCGATTGGGTTTGCCAATGGCGTCCGAGTTTCCTCCCATCATTGCAGATATCAATAAAGATGGAAATTTAGATTTACTACTTAATTGTTACAACGGTTATTTGTATTGCTATGATTTAAAAGTTAAACCTTAAAAAATATGAAAACATTCAATAGTTGCACTTTTTATATTGTATTATTTTTTTTAGTATTGGGTTGTTCTAGTAAAAAGCCTTCTTATACCCAAAAAGTAGAAGCACCCATTGCGTCAAATGGCGTCCCCTTCAATTTGTTTTTGTATAAACAGGATACCAGTATTACAATTACTACTTCCCATGGAACCGCTGTAAAAATTGAGCCAAACACTTTTGCACATATGGATGGATCTCCAGTGTCTAATCAAATAATGATAAAGGTTAGAGAGATGCATTCTGCACAAGATATATTCAAGTCTGGTATTCCCATGAGTGTTGATGCCACAAGGAATGGTTTTTTGCAGTCAGGAGGAATGATAGAAATTAGGGCATTTGATAATAAAGAAGAGCTTGTTATCGCCAATGGTAAAAGCATAGGCGTTGAACTTGCAAATTTTTCACCGGCAACTGGATTTAGTTTATATCAGTTACAAGACAATCAAAATTGGCAGGTGACTGATACATTTATTGTAAAGCAAAATGAGCGAAAGGCAAATGCGCTGAATAAAATTATGGATTTTCTTAAGAAGCCTTTTGTTAAAAAAGCACAGCCAGCTAACAATGAGTTTGAACTTGTGGCAGATTTGAAAGAATCGCCCCATTTGAAATCTTTTCAAAATCAAAAATGGAAAATTATAGATGGGACAGATCCAGCAATTATTGAAAAATTCATGCGTTTAAATTGGGATGATGTTGTTATAAATTCGGTTAATAAAAAAACAAATAAGTATCAGCTTACATTTACTAGATCTATTACAGTGCTAGGAACTGGAGTAGAGAATCGTTCATTAACTATACTGGCAAGCCCTGTTATTACTTCAGACACTTCGTTTACAAAGCAGTTGTTAGATTATGAGAAAACAGTTGCAAGTATGAAAGTTGAAAAAGTTCGTTTACAGGCAGAAGCGGATATGGTAAGTAGTTTCCAAATTAGAAAAATGGGAATTTGGAATATCGATAAATTAATGAAAAACGATGACTTGACTGAAGTGTCTGTCAATTTTGATTTTGAGAAAAAATTAGACCCATTGGTCAATAATGTAAAGCTGTTCGTCTTGTATGAAGAGGATAATTCTGTTGTTTATTACTTGCCGCAGGATTGGAAAAAAGTTAAACTTTCAAAAACAAAGCGAAATTCTTTAGTAGCTGTTTTACCTGACAGTAAAGTTGCAGTAGTAGATGCAAGGGAGGTTAGTGCAATGATGAATAATGGTAAAGCTGCGCTTTTTTTCAATACGGTTGAGAGGCCTGCAAACAGTTATAAATAAAATATTGAGCGTATGAATCCAGATTGGTTATTATATTTTTCTATTGCATGTTTTATTTTGGCCTTTGTTGCATACCTTTTTGGTTCAGAAGATACCTATAAGCTAAATACTTCCTATGTGCAGTTTTGTAGAGAGGTGATGAAGTGGACGGGGCCTATTTTGGTAGCTCATGGCGTAAAGTATTACCCATCAATAACTGTCAGGTATAACAAAAAATCCCCTAAAATGGGTGTTTACATTCCTTCAACCAACTCTATTGTAATTTATCTAAAAAGTCATGAAGGCAATCTTTCAGAGATATGTTCTACAGTCCTCCATGAAATTAAACATCACATTCAGTCAAAGAAGGATCCCGAATTTAGAAAGCTATTAAACTATAATAAGTATGGCTATTATAATAACCGCATTGAACGGGAGGCTAGGGATTTTGAAAATACTTATTCAAAACAGTGTCTTAGCGATTTGTGTAAGATGAGAATTATTGTAAAAAAATAATTGAATGTTAATAAAAAGTATTCGTTAATATTACAATATAATTTAATTCAATTTTTTACATGAGACTGCACTTTATTCCTTTACTTTTTATCACTCTTTTTAGTTTCGGCCAAAATTCGCTGCAATCATATGCAGATAATCGCTTGTTAGCAATGTTAAAAACCCAGCAGGCCGATAATGGGTTGATTATTTTAAAGGAAGTTGCGACAGATAAAATTGTAGCAAAATCATCGTTTGTTTCAAAAAAGGCTAAAAATGGGATTGTATATGAAAAAGACAGCTCGCTTTTTGCAAGTATGATTGAGCCAGGGGGACTTATGATACCGGTTTCAGTTGGTTACTTGTTAGATAATACCAATCTAAGTTTATTGGATTCTGTAAATATTGAAAGTGGTTCAACAACAATTGGTAATTTAAAGGTATATGATAGTGAAGATTTTGGACTACGCTACACTTCATTAAAAAATGTTGTTGAGATATCAAGTAATGTAGGAGTTGCTAAACTATTTAATACTACACTTAAAGAGCAAGAAATTGATCATTTTAAACATGCTATAAATTCATATTTTAAAGCTAGGGATGTATTTGGTAAGAATGAACTTTCTTTAATTACAATTCCATTTATTTCATTTGGTTACGGACTATTGTTGTCACCTATTCAAATTTTGAATTATTATAATCGATTAGCATTTAGCGATCCATCTTTATATAAGAAGTCAACTACAATGCAACAATTGCATGATGTATTAGTAGGCGTTTCAAAAAATGGCACTTCAAAACAACTTTTAGATAATTCGAAAACTGAAATAGCTAGTAAAACAGGCACTATTTTAGCTTTAAATAAAGATGGTTATACATCAAAGCAATACGTATCTGCCATAGTTGGGTATGCTCCTGCAGCAAACCCTAAATATTCTTGTATCGTTTTAATTAAGTGCCAGAAAAATGCTACGCAATATTACGGAGCATCTGTGGCTGGTCCAGTTTTTAAAGATATTTTAAACGAAGCCCTTAAATAATATTTATGAATAATTTAATATCGCGCACTTTATTTTTATGCTCAATTCTTTTTGGAATCATTTCTTGTTCAGAAATATCTTCAAGGAATACGAATTTAAGCAATCAAAAAAAAGGAGAATTAAATGACACTGTTTCTTTAGCTATTGTTGGAGATTTAATGTGTCATTCTCAGCAATTTAATCAAGCAAAAAAAGATACTGGTTACGATTTTAATCCTGCTTTCGCCCCCGTAAAAAAATATTTAGAGAATGCAGATTTTACATTTGGTAATCTTGAAACTGTTACGGCAGGTGCTGCGCTTAATTATACAGGTTACCCAATGTTTAATACGCCCGTTCAGTATTTAGATGCGCTTAAAAATGCTGGCTTTGACGTTTTAACGACAGCTAATAATCACTCTTTAGACCGTTCATTTGTTGGGGTAGAAAAAACAATTGTAGAGCTTAACAATAGAGGTATTTTACATACTGGCACAGCTCGATCTCTAGAGGAGCGAAATAATTCATTAATTCTTAAAAAAAATAATATTAAATTGGGTGTACTAGCCTATACCTATGGAACAAACGGAATTAAAATTCCAGACGGCAAAGGTTTTTGCGTAAATCTTATTGATTCTTTACAAATAAAAGAAGATATTTTAAAGTCTAAGCAGTCTGGAGCGGATGTGGTTTTGATTTTTCTCCATTGGGGTAATGAATATCAAAGATTTCCTAATGATTCTCAAAAAACGTTAGAGAACTTTATTCGTAAAAATGGAGGTCTGCTAGTTTTTGGATCTCATCCACATGTTTTGCAGCCAGTTAATGCTTCTAATGCGTATAAATCTGGCTTTACAATTTTTTCAATGGGGAACTTTATTTCGGCTCAGCGGAAGCAGTATACAGACTGTGGTATTATTGTAAAAATGCAATTGATTAAAAATTTGGTTACAAATGAGGTTTCAGTAAGTAAGGCTAATTTTGTGCCTACATATGTTAGTACACAAAATGGATTTCGCATTTTACCTGTGTATGATGCAATTGAATCTATCAACAATAAAAACGTAAATCATTTAGCTTATACCAGTAGTATAATTGAACAAACTAGAATTAAGGAAGTTTGGAATGAAACAAACAAACACATGACAAACATGAACGTTGGATTTACTGCACTAGAGCAATAAGTTAGTTTAATGTTGCTATAGGGTTTATCGATTTCATTATTAAATTTCGAATCTTGTTATCTTCTCCGTAAACGTCTTCGTAGAATTCAATTTTCCCGTTTTTTGATGCAGCTGTATAATACCTAATATAAATTGGAAGTTCATTGACTATGGATACTGTCCTTCTTTTTTTTGCATTAAGCCAAGTTTTTACTGAATCAACTAAAACACCATTTGAGGCAATGTCATCATCATTTGCTCTTTTATCTGATAGAATTATATATTGGTACAATGAATCCCAGTTTTGAACCCTAACACAGCCGTGGCTTAATGATCTAAAACTATTATTAAATAAGCTCCTTTGATTCGTATCATGTAAGTATACCGAGTACTTATTTGGAAAGTTAAATTTCATAATTCCTAAGGAGTTTGCATCACCACCAGGCTGAACAACCTTAAATGGAATTCCTTTCTCGTAGCTACTCCAATTGACAGAGTCGGGATTTACTTTTTGGCCGCTTGCATCAAATATCGAATAGCCTTTTCTGTTTAAATAGTTATTATTTTTTTTGATGTTTGGTAAAATTTCTTTTGAAATGATACTTGTTGGAATGGTCCAAGTTGGATAGGTCGTAATTTGATTGATTTTACTCGTAATTAAGGGAGTTCTTGTATTTGGCTTCCCGATAATTACTTTTGATTCAATTTTAGTTTCACCATTTTCAAATACTTGTAAATAAAAAGATGGCAAGTTTACCCAAAGGTATCTGTTTGGATATTCTTCTCTATTTCGGCGAAGTCTATCCATATTAATAACAATCTTTAAAAATTTCTCGCTGTCCGTATTATTTAATGCTAATATCAATTGTCTTCCATATTTGCCATCAATTTCTAAATTCTTTTTTTCTTGAATTCTTTTAACTAGGTTACTTAATTCAATTGAATCTAAATTTGTTACATCATTGGGCAGTAAATTTTCTTCTTTTGATCTTTTAATAATTTGAGCAACAAACTTATTTTTATTCGTTATTGGGTAGTCGATGAATGTATACTTCTTTGAAAAATCTGCAGCAGATAAAAAATTAGGAAGTAGTTTCTTTAGATCTTGATAAGATTTTGATTTTGGTTCAAATGATTCTAAAATTTGAAGTAAATTATCTGTCTTGCCTGTATTGATTAATGCCTCTTTGTATTTTGCAGCACTGTAAGTTGCATCTTTTGATAGGCTATCTAATGGTATGTATCCTCGATCTAAGTTTCGAGTAATTGATAAAAAAGCATCTGTTAGTAGGATGTCTATTCTAGCCCAGTTTTTTGGATTTTTTCTTTCATTTTCCCAAAGTGAATCCAATTGGAGCTTGTTATATTGACTTGTGATTTTTTGTAAATTGTATGCTTCTGGAATTAATCCATAGCTTCTTACATTTCTAATGAAATTGATCAGCGTTTGGCCATTATTTGTAAGACCTTCATCTTTTATCCATAACGGCTCATAATTGGCATCTTTATAAGCAGCTATAGTTTCGTTAGGCGTCGTTAATAATGATGAATCTTCGATTGAAGTTTTAGGCTCCTTTTGATTGTCAAATAGGGTTTTTATTTCCGTGGCAATAAGTTTGGTACTCGTAGTCTCGCTTTTATTATTTGATTTACAGGAAATGATACTTGAAATAAGTAACGATACAATAAATATTTTCGATAGAAATTTGTTATTCATGGTAAGCTTATTTATTGTTTTAATTCCATTGCAGGTCTGAAAATGGCAAATATATTGCTTAAATCGTATGTACCATAATTTGCAGGTACAGACCGGTTCATCCCAGCGTAACTGAGTGTAATAGCAATTTTATTTTCAAAGTCTTTCCAACATACAAATATTGCACTATGCTCTATGTTATTATAACTTTTATTTATATGATAAATCCAGTCCCCTGGCTTCACAAGGTTTTGGTTTGCATAGGGCCCCTTGAGTTTTGATTTAAAAATTGTCTTTTTTGAAGCTGACACACCAGCTCTTTTATATACCTCATTAACAAAATCCCAGCATGAGCCAATAATAATTGTTTTTGAAAAAAGTGCCATATCCATGCCAATTTCTAATACGCTTTTACTTCCTAGGTTTTCATTCACTACATAGTTGCTTGAGTCTTGATTTTGACAAGAACAATAATTGTTTGAACTTTTTTCTAATTGCTTATTCGTTTGCGAATTTGCTATTGTGAAGCAAACCACACCAAAGCAGGTCAAGCAAATTTTTAGCAGCTGTGTAATATGCATATCATTATTATTTTTTTTCGATTTCAAATTCGGGGTCATTAGATCCTTTGCATGTACCCTTTAAATTTCTTTTATCAATTTTTAAGTTATAATCTGGATTCGATGATTTTCCATCTGATAATTTACATGTAATACTTATAAAATTTTCATCTTCATCAATAATTGAATACTTTCCATCATAATAATACCTCGTATTATCTTCTAGGCTAGATTGTTGCAAATTCACAATACCTTCTTCTTTTAAAATAAATTTGTAATCAATGCCAGGTACAGGCACTTTTTTTCCATTGATGATCATGTCGTCTCCAAATTGATTTTTCATGAAATACGGAGCTTGTATTCCATGGTATATACCCAGATACTTAACTTCAAGTGATTTTGATTTTTCACTTGAATTGATTTCTGTTTTTTGAGGCGTAGAATCTACTTGTTCGTTAGAACTATTGCTTTCATTGGAACAGCTGACCATTGCTAAAAGGCAAAACAAAATTACACGATTCATAAAATCTATTTAAAAACTTTAACGGGAGAGTAAATATATTGAAATTTAGATATATGTGAAGCATTTTCAATATTTTATTCTAAATGATTCTACTAGATTTAACATTTGCCCAGTTATTCATTGCACCATTCGTCACTTTATTTCTATTATTGGTTCCTTTCTTAAAAATCCGATGGATTGTAAAAATGTATCTGTTTCAGCAACTGTTTTTTTATAGTATTCTAAATTCTTGTAATTAAAAAAGCCGTGTTCCTGACCTTCATATAAAAATAAGTCGCACCTGCTTTTTACTTTTTCCATAACTGTTTTATAATATTTGGCTGTTTCTACGGGAACTAAATGGTCTTTTTCACCCAAAAAAACAATGGTAGGTGGGGCGCCATTTGTAATGTTATGAAGAGGCGAAAACTGTTTGTAGGCATCTCTAATTCTTTCATAGCCATATCCGCCCGGCCCGTTATCAAATACTGGATTAAATAGTACTAATGCGTTTGGTATGCAACTAATAGATGTATTGTCTGTGCTTTCATTGTAATCTGCAATTAGTGCAGTGGCAGCTGCTAAATGGCCACCTGCCGATCCACCTGCCGCTATAATTTTTGAAGCATCTATTTGTAATTCGTTTGCGTGTGCTCTAATATATCTAATAGCCGATTTTGCGTCTTTTAAAGATTCAAAAGGTGTGGTTTTGTGTTTTTCTTTTACCCTGTAATCTACTAGAATACATGTCACTCCTCTTTGGCTAAAATAGATAGCTTGTGGCTCAAATTGTTTAACAGTGCCACTATTCCATCCACCACCAAAAAAGAATACCATGGCTGGCGATATGTTGGTTGATTCTTTTATTGAAGAATGGTATACAGTTAAATAGAGTTGCGTAGTATCTATTTTTTTATATAGTATTTGCGCTTGTGCGTAACTCTTAATGTGCGCTAAGCACAACAAGATCATTGTAAAAAAATATCTTTTTTTCATGTGATAAATCTTTTATTGTAACAAGCCAATTTTACGAGTTATCAATTGGTAATATGCATTTGCATACTGCATCATGCCAATATCGTTAGGGTGTGTACCATCTAGTGTACTCTCTGTATCAAAACCAATTTGACTTGCAGTGAGTTCATAAATATCTTTGATGCCTTCTTTTTTCATTTTTTTAAATACCGTTGCCGAAATTTTACTAACTGCAATATATTTTTGTGCCATAACCGTGTCCAAATTAATTCCGTCTTTACCGCCACAGTGTTCTGTAAATATGATTGGCACTCCCGGATGTTTTTTATGGATTTCTGATTCTGCATGACGCATTCTTTTCTCTATTTCTTCGGCACTAAACCTAGTTTTGTCCCAAAGGTTGGGCATGCAATCTAAAATATAGAGTTTGGCATCTATTTCATTAACGAGGTCAATCATGGCTGGCTCGAGCTGACCATTTCCAGAAAATCCGAGGTTAATCATTTTTGAATTCAGTTTTCTACCTAAAATATTAGTCCATCCAAGCCCCGGCCTGCTTGCATAAGCGCCATGCATAATAGAAGTGCCATAAGCTACAATGGGCTTTTCATTTTGTACAGGTAACAGTGTGCAAGTAGCGTTTTCTGGAACGCCAATTTCTAACCACGAAACGGAATTACATAGTGGGAGGTAGAGTCTAAAAAAATCAAAGCCTGCTGCATCTTTAATGTTTTCAAATTTATAGGTAATGGTATCTTTAAAATTTACTGTGGCTTTGGTCCAGTTCCAACCACCTAAAGGATTTTTACTATACAAGTCTACGCCACTTACGCCGGTAGCGGGCATTTGCGCCATTGCTTGTGCGCCTTTAACTTTAAGCCTTACATAAATAGTGCTGCTATTGGTGGTAAAATTAATATACTCGCCAGCAGCATGTTTAGATAAGTCCCAAAGCACAGGCCTTACCAAACTTTGTGCTTTTTGGGGAAGCCTATCGTATGGGAAAGTGTATCCATTATTCCATCCACGGCCATCAATGCACTGCTCATTCATTTGTGTAGGATCTATCCATTTTATATTGCTGCTTTGCGCGTATGCAATATTTGTAATGAACAATACTGCTAGTAGGTATTTCATGGTATTAATTTTTAGCTACTTTTATTTTTTCAAGTTCTGCAGTTAATGCACGAACTATTTCAGGATATTTATTGTGAACATTATTTTGTTCGGTTGGATCTTCTTTTAGATTATACAATTGTATAGCAGGCAAGTTGTTTTTTATAGCCTGATTTTCTGTGGGGGCACTCCACCCGCCAGAGCCGCTACAAATTGCTAGTTTCCAATCCCCTTTTCTAATGGCAAAATAGCCATCGATGGAATGATGAATAGTGCTTGTTCTTTGGTAATTGATTTTTTTAGATGATGTTAATAATGGCAATAAACTGTAACTATCTTGAGTGGCAGTATTTTGCAATGGCTTGCCAAGTATATCGGAGCAAGTTGCCATAAAATCTGTGAGACATATAGTAGCACTGCTAATGCTGTTAGCCTTTACCACCCCAGGCCATTTTACAATAAATGGGATCCGGTGTCCACCCTCGTAAATATCTGCTTTGGTACCTCTAAATCCGCTACTAGGGTCGTGTCCTTTTTCGCGTAATTCTTTAAAGTTAGCACTAGGAGAACATCCATTATCACTTGTAAAAACAATCATGGTGTTTTTATCCAAGTTTTTATCTTTTAAGTACTGAATTATTTGGCCAACTTTTTCATCAGTCATAGCAACAAAATCGCCGTAAGCATTGGTAGCTGTTTTTCCTGTTTGAGCATTGGAAGGAAGTATAGGTGTATGTGGAGATGCAAGTGCCAAGTATAAAAAAAATGGGTCTTTTTGCTTGGATGCTTTTTCAATGTATTGAATAGACTTGCTCACAAAACTGTCTAACACATCTTGATGTTTAAAATCGTTTCCAATAGGTCCCGCTCTCCAAAATCCTTGACCACCTTGCTCTTTAATACTATCAATTCGCGTAGCCGTAATGGTGTTACCATCAATATAAAAATAGGGTGGGATATCAAGCGAGGCTGTAATGCCAAAAAAATAATCAAAGCCAAGTTGGGTAGGGCCTCCGTTAATTGGTTTTGTAAAATCAATTGCTCCATTAGATTGTTTAGCCCAATCTAAACCTAAATGCCATTTACCAATACATGCTGTTTGATAGCCTTTGTTTTTTAAAAGCTGCGCAACCGTTAATTGATCCGGTGTAATTAAAGGTTTATCATAACTCCATAATACACCATTTTTTAAACTTGTTCGCCATGCATATTGGCCAGTTAAGATGCCATATCTGGTTGGGGTACAAACAGATGAGTTGGAATGTGCATCTGTAAATCTCATACCTTCTTTAGCTAAGGCATCTATCCAGGGGGTAGCAATTTTTGATTTGGAGTTATAAGCGCTCACGTCACCATATCCCAGATCGTCTGTTAAAATGTAAATAATATTAGGATATTGCCCCTTGGCAATCAGCGAGAGTATTAAAAACGGAACTAAAACCCACAGCTTATAATGCAGGGTTATTTTGAAATTAGGCATAATACAAATTACGAAATTTGCCCCTACTACCTGTCATTTTTTCAATTATTGGTGGGAACCCTTTTTTGGTTTAAATTGAAGTATGCATTTAATAAAAGCCACCCTATTATCTACTCTTTTTTTGACAGTAAGCTTTTGCACCATCGGTCAAGACCGTTATATAATACGTACAGGGGATCCAAATGGTATTAATAAGTGGTACATGGGTAGGCAAATTGCCCAAGTAATGAGTCACTACGGGATAGATTGGCTCGAAAGAGAGGAAAGAGAAATGGAAGAAAACACCTCTCTGTTATTAAAAAATTTAGCTGTAAAGCCAGGTATGGTTGTTGCAGATATAGGAGCGGGCAGTGGCTATCATAGTGCCCTACTTTCAAAAATGGTGGGAACGGGAAAAGTGTTTGCAGTGGATGTGGAGCCTGAAATGATTGCTTATTTAAACGCCAGAATCAAGCAGGAAAAATTATCACGTATTGTACCTGTATTAAGTACAGAACAAAAAGTGTCTTTACCTGAAAATACCATTGATATGATGCTACTTGTAGATGTATATCATGAATTTTCTTTTCCTTACGAAATGGCTTTATCTATGCGGGCTGCTTTAAAGCCTGGTGGCAAATTAGTGTTGGTAGAATTTAGGGCTGAAGACCCAACTGTGCCCATTAAAAACATCCATAAAATGAGTGAAGCGCAGGCTATTAAAGAATTTAAAGCAGCAGGCTTTGCATTTGATAAAAATATAGATAATCTGCCATGGCAACATTGTATGGTGTTTACAAAGCAGTAATTTAGCCGTATGAAAGCACTCGTTTGTACAACGCCTCGTCAATTTGATTATATCAACACCGAAATGCCTGTTACTGCCGAGGGAGAAACGCTTTTAAAAATAGAACGTATTGGTATTTGCGGAACGGATTTACATGCTTTTGAAGGAACGCAACCTTATTTTAATTATCCCCGCATTTTAGGACATGAACTTGCAGCTACTATTGTAGAAACAAAAGCTGATGGATTTGCTGCTGGCGATAAGGTTACAATAATTCCCTACATGCATTGTGGAAATTGTATTGCTTGTAATAGCGGTAAAAATAATTGTTGCGTTAACATGCGTGTTTTTGGTGTTCACATAGATGGTGGTATGCGCGAATTTGTAACGGTTCCAAATCATGCACTTTTAAAAAGTGAAGGTTTAAGTTTAGATGAATTAGCACTTGTAGAACCACTAGCTATTGGTGCTCATGCTGTAAAAAGAGCTGCTGTAGCCAACGGCGAATTTGTGCTTGTAATTGGCGCAGGCCCTATTGGGCTTGGTATTGCTCAGTTTGCACGCATTGCTGGTGCTCACGTTATTGTTGTAGATGTAATTGACGATCGGTTACAATTTTGTACAACTCATGTAGGGGTTAAGCATACCATTAATCCGCTCAAGCAAGATGTAATGGAAGCCCTTAAGCAAATAACGAGTAATAATATGCCTACTGTTGTAATGGATGCTACAGGAAATTTAAAAGCAATAAACAATGCCTTTGCTTATTTGGCACATGGTGGACGTTATGTGCTAGTGGGTTTACAAAAAGAGCATATTAGTTTTAGTCATCCCGAATTTCATAAACGTGAAGCGACCTTAATGAGTAGCAGAAATGCCAATGTTTCGGATTTTGAACATGTAATGGAATCTATAAAAAATGGATTGGTGCAGCCTGCAAACTACATTACACATAAAGTAGCTTTTAGTGAGGTGGCTACTCAATTTGAAACCTGGTTAAATCCTAATAGTAAAGTAGTAAAAGCGATAGTTGAATTTTAATAAATAGGAAATATTATGGCAAAAAGTAAACAATATTACATACGAAAATCGCATAGGATATTAGGCGTGTTACTGGGTATTCAATTTATGTTATGGACTATTGGGGGACTTTACTTTAGTTGGAATAATATAGATGAAGTGCATGGTGATATGCTGCGTAAAAGAGTGCCATTATTAAGTTCAAATGTTCAATTGGTTTCCCCAACTGCGGCACTTGATGCTATTAAGCAAAATCATAAAATTGACTCGCTAGTATCTATACAGCTTATAGATATTTTGGGAAAACCCTTTTATCAAATAAGGTGCGTATCTGCATTACATGATATGGGTTCACATACCAATCATACTCAATTAATGAATCATTTGGCAGATGCGCAAACAGGTAATTTACGTGCTCCACTTACTAAAGATGAAGCGGTAGCTGTTGCCAAAAGACACTTTGCAGAAGATGCCAAAGTTGTTAAGGTAGAAAAAGTAGACAGTATTCATCCGCATCACGAATACCGTTCTGGTGAATTGCCTGCTTATGCAATAAGTTTTGAGCATGCTTCTAAAACAACTGTATATGTAGCATCGGAGCTTGGTACTGTTCAGAAATTTAG
>ENA-OUVC01000774-OUVC01000774.1-marine-metagenome-genome-assembly--contig:-NODE-774-length-19871-cov-3.493786_pt1 | contig 19871 bp, 22 predicted proteins | sample MGYA00248622_ERZ508571 | MGnify/ENA primary metagenome ERZ508571 (study PRJEB26236, sample SAMN06267175) | marine metagenome | isolation source: Columbia River Estuary | place: USA:Columbia River Estuary... | reverse complement strand
GTCTCTGCGGCTTTTTCGACCAAGGAGACGATATCGCCCATGCCAAGAATGCGGCCCGCGATGCGATCCGGGTGGAAATCTTCGAGCGCATCCAGCTTTTCACCGGCGCCCAAAAGCTTGATCGGCGCACCGGTCACGGCCCGCATGGAAAGCGCCGCACCGCCCCGCGCATCGCCATCAACGCGCGTCATGACAATGCCGGTGACGCCGATTTTTTCCTGGAAAGCCTTGGCGGTATTCACCGCATCCTGCCCGGTCATGGCGTCAACCACGAGCAAGGTTTCATGCGGCTTGGTGGCGGCCTTCACCTCCGCCACTTCGGCCATTAGCGCTTCATCAATCGCAAGGCGCCCGGCGGTATCCAGCACCACCACATCGTAAAGTTCGCGCCGCGCGACATCCATGGCGCGGGCGGCGATTTCAAGCGGCGCTTGCCCCGCAATAATGGGCAGGCTGGTCACTTCCGCGCGTTCGGCCAATTGCTGCAATTGTAGCTGCGCCGCCGGGCGATGCACGTCCAAGGACGCGAGCAACACCTTCTTCTTGTCACGCCCACGCAGGCGGAGCGCGATTTTGCCCGAAGTTGTGGTTTTGCCCGAGCCCTGAAGCCCGACCATGAGAATGGCAACAGGCGCGGGCGCGTTCAAATCAACGCCGCGCGGGCCTTGTTCGGCGCCACCCAACGCTTCCACCAGCGCATCATTGACGATTTTGATGACCTGCTGCGCGGGGGAGACGGAGCGAATCACCTCCTGCCCCACGGCGCGTTCCTTCACGCGCGCAACAAGGTCCCGCACCACCGGCAGCGCGACATCAGCTTCCAGCAACGCCACGCGCACTTCGCGCAGCGCTTCGGTCACATCGGCTTCGTTCAGCGCGCCACGGCGGCGCAGCCGATCAAAAACACCGTTGAGCTTGCTGGACAGAGCCTCAAACATGGCGCAGCCCGATGGTCCTTTCGCGTTGCGGCCGCCCCAAAGCAAAACGCGCCGCTGCGCGAACCTTCGCGGAGCGACGGAGCCAACCCGCATCAGGCGGGCGGACCAAGGTTCAGGACGAACCAGAGATGACGGGGGATTTATCTGCCAAGCGCTTCAAGGTCAAGCAAAAAGCCAAAAGGGGCGCGGGGCGCCTTGCAACCTCGACGCATTATTTATTTTTTGTTGAGGAAAGTAATTTTAATCTTTCTGGTTCTGGGAAACGCTCAATGGCATACCGAATAGTTGTCCGAGGCAGTTGTTTCCCCCACTGCTCAAGAAAACTGCGCAATACTGCAACATCTCTTTTACCAACTTCGCGAAGCATCCATCCACACGCCTTATGCATCAATGATTCAGGATCGTCTTTTAATGTCAGGCAAAACGACAGTATTTCTTCAAAACGATCTTTTTTGATCAAGTGCCAACAAGCAACCACGGCTATACGTCTGGTCCACAAATGATCGCTTTGCACCCAGTCATACAAGACCTCGGTGCCGTATTGGGCGCTATGCTCACCAACAATGATATGAGCGCTTAAATCGACTAAGTCCCAGTTATTAATGCGCTCAAAATGATGGGTGTAAAATTCGTACACGGTGTTTCTCTCTGACGCTGTTTTGGCTTTTTTGAATTGCTCCACCAAGATCAATACGCCCACCATACGTACTTCATGAACCTGGTGATCCAACAGTGTATGTACTTCTTTGAGGGGTAGTCTACCGTATTGCTGGGCAATTGCTCTTGCTTGGGGATTGCGCACGCCCCAGAAAACATCTCCAGCACCGTATTGGCCCGGATCGGTTTTAAAAAACCTTTGGGCCACTTCAGCATACGTTGGGGTTCCTGTAGCTTTAACAACTTCAACAACCTCTTGCGCAGAGGGAATTAAAACCATTTCTTAGATTTGAAGTAGGACAGGACGCCTATAAAAGTAACTGCCATAATTCCCAAAATGATATAGTATCCATTTGGCGAAGAAAGCTCAGGCATATACTTGAAATTCATACCGTAAACTCCTGCCAAAAAAGTTAGTGGAATAAAGGTCACTGAAAAAATAGTTAGGGTTTTCATCACCTCATTGAGCTTTTGGCTCTGTAGGCTATACATCAGATTTACTGAGCTTTCAATCTCTTGAATCTCGAAATCGATTTCAGAAAGCAAAATCGCACATTGTTCCTTGAGTTCAGCAAAATACTTTTTGTGCACTTGGTGGTTGTCGATTGATTCTAACTTCAAACATATCTCTCTCAGTGAGGTTCCGGCTCTTTTTATTTTGATTAATTTCTTTTTGCTTTTTTCCAACCGCAACATCACCTCTGTGGTTGGCTCAGTATGTAGCAGTCGAGACATATCCCATTCTTTCTGTGTTAATTTTCGAAATGTCGCCTTGTAATTTTCTACAATTGATTCCAAAATCAAGTAAAATAGGTAATCGGTGCCTTGTTTGCGCACCACGCCGCGATCGTGTTCGATACGTTCCCGAATCCAACCGAAATAGTCTCCTTTTTTCTCTTGAATGCTCCAAAGTATCTGGTGATCAAACATAAAATACATCTGCTCAGATCCCAGGCTTTTTTGATCCGTTTTTAAAATGCGAATGGAAACAAAAAGTGTCTGATCTACATGAAGTAATTTATTGGCGTGCTCCGGAGCCCCCAATAACTTAATTAAAAAATCATCCCAGGTAAGCCCCTTAATCAGATGAGCAAATTCTTCCTGAAAGTGGAGTCCATAGGTGTTGATCCAGCACACAGCACTGTTGGCCAATTTTTCTCGAGCATACACTTGATCGGGAAAAGGATGGGTATCATACAACCCCTTTTGGTAGTGTATTACGGAGGTATTTTGGGCAAATGCGTTCATCAATCCACTTATTTGCCACTAATTTAGCAGAAAAAGTAACCATTTGCCTTTTTTATGCGTCTATAGATGTGTAGCCCGAGTACATGAATTTGATCAACCGCAAAAAGTCCCTCACTGAACTGATCCAACAGGCACGTCTCCATGAACGAAATGCCCAGGCGGAACTCTTTCATCGTTTTGGGGCCAAAATGCTGGGTGTTTGCAGAAACTACATCAAAGACACTCAACATGCGGAAGAGGTAATGCTCGATGGTTTTTTTAAAGCATTGACAAAAATTGACCAGTTTAAAAACGAAGGGGCTTTCGAGGGGTGGTTGCGACAAATCATGGTTCGAGAATGCCTGAGCTGGCTCCGTTCAAAAAAAGAACTATTGATCGAGCAAGATATCGACGAGCTCTATTCTCTGGCTGTGTCTGCTGAGGTAGAATCTACCTGGACAGAACAAGTGCTTTCTGAATGGGTCGATGCTCTGACACCTGGATGTAAGGTGGTTTTTATGCTTTTTGTCGTAGAAGGTTATCAACACCACGAAATTGCCCAGATGCTTGATATTACCCTAGGTGCCTCAAAGGCCCAATTAAACAAAGCCCGAAAGGCTTTACAGATCCAATATATGGAATCCAAAAAAGAACATTATGCCACACCAAGAAACTAATCCTAACCGACATACAGACGGCTTAACCCGCCTGTACACTGCCTTGAAGGAGCGGTCCGTAACTCCGTCTGAAGATGCTTGGTCCCGCTTAGCAGTGCGCTTAGACCAAACTCAAAAAAGTGATAGAAAAAAAAGAGTGCCTATTCCCCTTTGGACATGGAGTGCTGCTGCAGCTTTGGTTATTGGGTTGATCTTTTGGCCGAAAACCGTTTTAGAAACAACCAACACAGTCCTACCCATGGATCAGTTGCCCAGCACGAACCAATTTGTTGCACCCCAACAAAACGTCTCCTCCGAACCCATTAATTCGGAAATAGTCGTGATTGAGCCGTCGAGGACTAGTCAAAAGAGACAAAATAAGTCGATAGCCACAAATAGTGACCCGATCACTACCTTATCTGTCACCGAACAAGCACAAGAAAATATTACTGTTTCCAACCAACTGGAATTGGCGGTAAATCTCGTGGATAAACGAGCATTGGCGGCAGAGGTAGAGGCAGAACTGATGATTGAACGAGCGATTAATCAGCGAAAACTGCTAACCACTCCAGAAGAAAAAGTAGATCCTTATGGATTATGGCTTGAAGTAGAGGAATCCATTCAACCGCAGAGGTATTTGCCCATAATCGACTTATTAAAAACCGGATATGCTTCTGTAAAAACAGCCGTAGTCCTTCAAATAAAATAAAAACCATAAAGACAACACCGATGAAAAAACAGATTTTTATTGCCCTAGCCGCTGTATGGCTCAGCCTAGGCTCAGTAATGGCCCAAGAAAAGAAAGGGATTACTGATTACGCCAGTGCCTACAACACCATTGAACAGGAAGAAAAAGAAGCGCTAAAATCCGCATTGATGGCGATCAATGAACGATTGGAGAAAAAGTTGATTTCTGCGGAACAAGCCCAATTAGAAAAAGAGAAATTGGCCGCTTTCCACGCAAAAAATATAGAACTGCGCTGGGCCATTTTAGACAACCAAAAGGCACTGGAGGAACACAGTGCTGCACTGGCTGAGAACAAAGAAGTCGCCTACGCTGATGCAGTACTCGACCAGAGAAGATTGGAATTGGAAAAAGCAGCAACACGTACCCAAGCGCGCGCTGATTCGATTAGAACTGTTTTTGACCAAGAGCGTGAACGAATCGAGCATCATGACGACTCTATAGAACAAAGATCTGATCGATTCCAAGGCGATTGGTTTTCCTACAATGGCCCGAGTAGAGTTCGTGTAGCTTGGAAAGACAGAAATACGGATCAACGGGGAAATCAAGGACAAAACTACGTGTATTACAATACCAAGAGGTATGACGGGGCGGTATTGGCCTTTGGTTTTAACAATGCGGCCAGCGAAGGACAAGACATCAATGACTTACCCTTTAAGTTAGGAGGTTCAGGTTTTGTGGAATTCGGTTATCAAGAAACTACCCGACTGATCAGAAACAGCAACTTGATCAACATCAACTATGGAGCAACTTTGGTTTGGAATAAACTCAACATCAAAGACAACCAATATTTTGTCAACTATCGGGGACAAGTAGGCCTTGAGCCCTTCCCCTATCCAGTCAACAAAGTTAAATTCCGCACGACTCAACTGGTGTTTCCTGTCCACCTGCAACTTGGGGGAGGAAGAGGACCAGTACTCGGAGTCGGTGGTTTTGGTGGATTTACCTTGACACACATGCAAAAAATCAAATACGAACGACAAGGTGATGACTTGAAAGACAAATTGAAAAATCAGTACAACGTCAACGAATTTGTCTATGGGGTGAGTGGTTATGTTTCTATGGGCGATGCGGCACTGTACGCCAAACTCTACCTGTCTCCTTTGTTTAAAAATCAATTGGAGGACCTGCACACCCTGTCTCTGGGATTAAAGTTTGATTTGGACTAAACCTAGATGGGTTGTCGGAGTTGGTTAATCTGCTTATATTTAAAGCAATAACCAACTCTGACCTTTCCCAATGGAATTGTACGCTCAAGCGCTTAGTTACGCCATTCCTTTATTCTTGGTGCTTATTGTCCTAGAACAATGGATCGCCCAACAAAAAGGACTAGAAGTCAATCGAGGGATGGATGTGATCTCGAGTTTGAGTTCCGGGATGACCAATACGCTCAAAAACCTAATGGGGCTCTCTGTAGTGCTGATTTCCTATGGTTGGCTGGTAGACCATGTAGCTTTAACACAAGTGACTCCCTCCTGGTGGGTGTATGCACTGGCTTTTTTGGGGATGGATTTTGTCGGGTATTGGAGTCATCGATTCGACCACAAAATCAATGTGTTTTGGAACCGCCATATCGTACACCACAGCAGCGAGGAATTCAACCTCAGCTGTGCTTTGCGTCAGTCGATCTCAGCGGTAGTCGGGATTTATTTTTTTCTGTATGTCCCTATGGCGCTGATCGGCATTCCACAGGAAGTAGTCGCTATTGTGGCCCCCCTACACCTGTTTGCCCAATTTTGGTACCACACGAGGGTTATCGATAAAATGGGCGTGCTGGAATACATTTTGGTCACCCCATCTCACCACAGGGTACACCATGCGATCAACCCTAGGTACCTGGATAAAAACCTCAGCCAAGTTTTTATTTTTTGGGACAAGCTATTCGGCACTTTTCAAGAAGAACTCCCAGAAGATCCCCCGGTATATGGGGTAATCAAACCTGTAAGCACTTGGAATCCGATTTGGATCAATTACATGCATGCTTGGGCCTTGGCCAAAGATGCTTGGCGCGCTCATAGCTGGTGGGATAAAGTGAGACTTTGGTGGATGCCCACAGGGTGGCGTCCCAGCGATGTCGCAGAAAAGTATCCTTGGATATTTACCGAAGATCCCAAAAACCAAATCAAATATGAAACAGCCCTGTCCCGCTCTGAAAAAGTGTGGGCTTGGACGCAGTTGGTGATTCACTTTGGTTTGGTTTTTCACTTGCTGATCGCATTTGCCCAATTTGAATACACCCAAGTGATCAGCTATGGGATATTTTTGATGGTCTCTATCATGGGATATACCGTGTTTATGGATAAAAGCAGGTGGGCACCCTACGCTGAGGCCCTAAAATTTGGTCTGGGTCTCGCGCTATTATGGGGGTATCCGACTTGGTTTGGTTTAGACCTGATGATCCCCTATGCCTCGTCAGCGATCATGGCCTACCTCTTGTTGAGTTTGGCTTTGGCCATTTATTTCCGTCGTAAAGATTAGTATTCCTGCCAGCCTTTACCCATCAGAATCTTGGGGGTACACTGCTGGATTCTCCTGAGCTGTGTCGCTGCTTGTTTCGCGCTTTGAAAATGCATCAGATAACTGCGCTGCCTACCTGGGGTAAGCCTGGCAAATGCTTCTGCCAACTCAGGATTTGACGCAAAATAATCTGTCAAAAAAGGGGGATAGGACGCATTGCGCTGATCTTGAAACTCAATTTTTGCACCACTCATTTCCAACTTGACGGCTTCGTCTATATAGTCTAGCACTATGCGACTCAATTTTTCCACGTCAGCCATACGGGTAAACACCAGATATCGAGCGGCTTGGCTATTGGGCCCCGGTTTAACCAGCAAACCTTCGGGGTCAGTAAGTAAGGCTCCCTTAAAAAATGAAACAACGACCTTGTCTTTTAGGGCGGACAACATCAATACATTTTTTCCATGGGTGGTGTAACACGGGGCGCCCCATTTGAGTTGTTCTGTTAAAGTCGTGGTATGTAATACACGGCGCAGCGACCTCAATAACTCATTCCAGGGCACTACTTTACAACGGGGCGTACCCATCAGCGAACACCGACCGCAGCCCTGATCAAAAAACACATCTGCTTGCATAAAGATGGAAAAGTTGGTAACTAAAGCTACAGAAAAAGACACAAGCAACAGGGTATATTTTAATACATTTGGCAAATAAACAACATCGATTTGATGAAAAATAGCTGGTTTTTTTCTTTAGCGCTTCTTTTATTCACCTGCTCCATTCAGGCACAATCTAGGTTTGAATTTTGGCCTCAAGGCCACATCAATGTACTGGCTGACTTCGAAGGAGGCTATTATGTAACCATGGGTGGGCCTAGTTTTACCCTCTTAAAAAAAGATCAGCTACAAGCAGGTGTTCATTTTGCCCCCTCGCTAAGGATCAAACCCAGTGCACCAGAAGGCAGAGAAATAATGCCCCTACAAGGACTTGGATTGTTTGTGATAGACCCCAACAAAAAAGTCAGGTATAACCTGCTCAGCTACTACGATAGTCCAGCCAAAAAATGGACAGCAGCCATAGGGATTGGTTTTTATTTTAACGCTAAGTAAGATGAAGCAAGGAATGCCCGAGCAAGAGTATAGAAAACTTGTCCGCAGTATAGGTTGGTTAGGTGTTTATCTCTTGGGAGCCGTCAGCACTCTGTTTTTGGGACTTTTTATATTCATGAACCAAAAGCCTACACCATCGATTACTGCACCAACCACACCAACACAAACAGCTGCATTATCCATCGCTGAACGAATCGCTCAAAGCGGAGACGCCCAACTTCAAGATGGGTACGCATTTTTTGTACACACGGACGAAACCTTGGGCCCACAACAAGAAAACCCTACTAGAAGAATCACTGGGAACGGATTAAAATGCAGTTCATGTCACTTAAATGAAGGAACACAGCCGTTTGGACTTCCTTTAAACGGAGTGTCTCAGCGATTCCCACAATACCGCGGAAGAGAGGATAAAGTAGGCACCCTAGCCGAGCGTGTCAACGGTTGTTTTACGCGCAGCATGAATGGCAAAGCCCTGGATACTATTCAATATGAGATGAAAGCCATCATTTCATATATCGATTGGTTAGACGTAAATCAAGCGGGAACTGAGGCGCAGAAAGTAAAGGGATTAAAACCGATTGAGTTACCTAATCGCGCTGTAGATTTAACACACGGAAAAGACGTTTATGATCGCGCCTGTGCGTTATGCCATCAAGGCAATGGACTTGGATTAAAAAATCCAGGCGCCATTAGTTATACCTATCCACCGCTCTGGGGTCCAGATGCGTACAACAATGGAGCTGGGATGAGCCGTGTCATTACCGCTGCCCAATTTATCAAAAACAATATGCCTTTTGGGATTAACTATGAGAATCCTATCTTGACCGATGAAGAGGCCTACGATGTAGCCGGGTATATCAACCAACAAACCAGGCCTCAAAAACCCAACCTGGAACAGGATTTTCCCAATTTGGTCAAAAAACCGGTCTCGACACCCTATCCACCCTACCTAGATCCTTTTCCCCAAAGTCAACACCAAATGGGGCCCTATCCTGAGATCATTGCCTACTACGCGAAGCAATATCAGGAGGAAAAGAAAAACTAATCCAGCAGACTAAAACAACTGAGGAACAAATTCCCTGAGGTAGATGCGCCAGTTGCGCCATATGTGTCCGCCCTCAGATTCTCTGTAGATATACGGCATCCCTAGAGCGTCTAGTTTTTGACGATAATCGACATTGGCCTGGTAGAGAAAATCTGTTTTTCCGATCGCCATCCAATACAAAGCAGTTCCGTTAGCTTTTTGCACCGCTAGTGTCTCATCTATGTTTTGGTAGACCCCGGCGGCATCTTGATCAGCTCTAGGCATAATGGCCGCAGAAAAAAGTCCCACATAGTCGTAGGTGTTAGGGTAAAGACGTGAAATGTGCATGGCGTGAAATCCACCCATGGACAGACCGGCAATAGCTCGATGTGCTTTGTCTTTTTTTACGCGGTACTGGGACTCAACAAAATTGACGATGTCTGGAAAAGAAGCCTCGTACTGACCATTCATGGTTCCTGGAATCATAAACTGAGGTTTGTAATATCCTAGATGGCCTGCGCCAGGTGCTGCATCTTGGATCACATTGCCATTGGGCATCACCACAATCATAGGTTTCGCTTGTCCTTGAGCGATCAAGTTGTCCATAATTTGCGCTGTACGACCTAGGGTCATCCAGGCCTCTTCATCACCTCCAGCACCGTGCAACAAATACAAAACTGGGTATTCTTGTCCGCTTTGTTCATATCCTGCAGGGGTGTAAATAGTCAATCTGCGATCCATTCCTAGACCTGGAGCGTCATACCAACGGTGGGCCAATGTGCCGTGGGGCACATCCTGAACCGCATAATCTGCCGCAAAGTCTTGAGCTACCAAAAAAATATTTTTGGTGCTGGCCACATCCCTGATGTAAAAGGGATTGTTCGGATCTGTGGTCTCATAACCATCGACGATCACCGAATAGCTGTACAGTTCTGGGGCCAATGCAGGCGTTTCATATACCCAAAGTCCATTTTGATCTTTAGTCATCAAGGCTTTAATGGGCGCATCCGCCTCACCATAAGGCGTAGTCACTTTTTCAGTCGGCAAAAAATCACCCGTAATACGCACCTCTTGTGCTTGGGGTGCATAAATGCGAAACACCACGCTTTGGTCTGATTTTACCTCAGGTGAGTTAATGTTTTGGGCATTAAACAGGGCTTCTTGTGCCTGTATTCCAAGGATAGATAGCAGCGCACAGAGGTAAAAAAGAGTGTATTTCATCATTGAGTAGTTTACGATTTTTTAAAGGCTTGCATCAGGCGGTAAAAAAATAACGGCGTAATCAACAGGCCTGCAGAAAAGAATCCAATGGACCAATAGGTTATTGCCCAGCCAAAAAAATCACTGGTCATCCAGAGGGTATTGGCCATTAACCAAAAACCGATCAACAGGTGCTCCAAGCGCTGAAATGAACTTTTCGACACCCCAATCAGGTAGAGGGATATCAGAATAGTAGGGATAGCAAATGTCAAGGAAATCAATTCTAAAACTGGTTTATGCGCTTCAAAATGAAGTGCGCCAAACCAAAAAGCGTCTTTGATAATCCAAAGCGGGAAATGCGCGTATTCCAATACTTTATAGCGCACTGCGGTTGAGTTTTCCAATAGGGTAAAAATGGTTAGTTTACTAAAAATAGAAAAAAATGCCCACCTTATTCTAATGCGGTTTGAAAATCAAAACACACGCTTGCTTATTCCGCCTCAAAACCGTACTCCCGTTCAACGACGGCAATTCGAAGTTTATAGCTCTGATACCATTGCTTTTTGCCCAAAGCTTTGGCCCGTTGATGCAAGGCATTGTCCCGCCAATACTTGAGTGATTCCATATCCTTCCAATAGGAAACATTGATGCCAAATCCGTCGGGAGTCCTAAAATTTTCTACCCCTAAAAATCCTTCAATCCCTTGGATTTCTTGAAAAGTAGCCTCGTTCATTTCTTCATACCCCGCTTCAACTGAGGTGCGAATAGACGTGAATATGGCACAAACATATGGGGGCTGGGGCGTTTGACAAATAGACATAAGCGATATTTTTCCTAAATATAATGAAGCCTTTTGGATAAAGCTCAGGCGATAAATTGTTTAACTTCACCCGCAAATTCTTCCTCATGGCCGAGAAAAAACCAGCCGCGCTTGTATTCATCTTTATCACAATTCTGATTGACGTTATCGGCCTGGGCATCATCATTCCCATCATCCCCACCCTGATTCAAGAAATCACCGGTGAAGGGATCAGCCAAGCATCCGTTTATGGAGGATGGTTGTTGTTTGCCTACGCGGGGATGCAATTCTTGTTTGCTCCGATCATCGGAGGATTGAGTGACCAGTTTGGCCGAAGACCTGTGATTTTAGCCTCGTTGTTGGGGTTTGGTTTGGACTATGTTGTAGCGGCTTTAGCACCCAGCCTGTCCTGGTTGTTTATCGCCCGAATCATTGCGGGAATTACCGGGGCGAGTTTCACCTCAGCCTCAGCCTACATCGCTGACATTTCCACCCCGGACAAAAGAGCGCAAAATTTTGGAATGATTGGAGCGGCATTTGGTCTGGGATTTATTGTGGGCCCGGTGCTGGGGGGGCTTTTGGGTTCATTTGGTCCGAGAGTTCCTTTTTGGACCGCTGCTGGTTTTAGCTTGGCCAATGCCCTGTATGGGTACTTTGTGTTACCCGAGTCCCTGGCCCCTGAAAAAAGAAGAAAATTTGACATCAAAAGGGCCAACCCGCTGGGTTCGTTCCTGAGGCTCAAAAAGTTTCCCGCCATCTTCTCTCTAGCAGTTTCCATGTTTTTCCTCTACCTCGCAGGTCAAGTGAACCCCAGTATTTGGTCGTACTTCACCATGTTGGAATTTGGGTTCAACGAGGCTTGGGTGGGCTACTCCTTAGGCTTTGTCGGCATCATGGTAGCCCTAGTTCAAGGCGTCTTCATCCGCCAAGTGATCAAACGCCTAGGGGAGTGGAAAACAGTGTTTATCGGCTTGGTGTTTTCCGTACTAGGTTTGATCTCATTTGCCTATGCCTCCCAGGCCTGGATGTTATTTTTATTGATCATTCCCTTCTCCTTCGGGGGACTTGCTGGACCCGGTCTACAAGGAATCATCTCCAAGCAAGTGCCCGATAATGAACAGGGAGAATTACAAGGATCCATTACTTCGCTGATGAGTGTGAGTGCTGTTTTGGCTCCGCCGATCTACACTACCCTCTTTGAATACTTTACCAAAGAGCCTACAAAACTGTTTTTTCCTGGAGCGCCCTTTATCATGTCCGCTCTATTCTGCTTGCTGTCAACGATCCTAGTTTTGAGGTCGTATCAAAAACACCATAAGGGGGCTTAAACAGATTTAAGTTGGCGTATTTACAAGCAAATACCTTAAATTTGTGCCACCTAAAAACCCGCAAATATGGCCACTGTTACCCTTAAAGGAAATCCGATTGAAACGGTAGGAACCCTACCAGCTGTAGGCTCAAAAGCTCCAGCATTTACATTAACTGCCAAAGACCTCAGTGAAAAAACACTAGCTGATTACGCAGGAAAAAATATAGTGCTCAATATTTTCCCCAGCGTTGACACAGGTACTTGTGCTGCCTCAGTGCGTGCGTTTAACGCTCAGGCTGCTGCCTTGGAAAATACCGTAGTATTGTGTGTGTCCAAAGATCTACCCTTTGCACAAACCCGTTTTTGTGGAGCTGAAGGCATTGAAAATGTCGCTATGCTCTCCGACTTTAGAGACGGTAATTTTGGCGCTGCCTATGGATTGAGCTTTGTCAGCGGACCTTTGGCTCCTTTACACTCCAGAGCCGTAGTCGTTATCGATGCTCAAGGAACTGTAGTCTATACCGAACAAGTGGGTGAAATTGTGGATGAACCCAACTACACTGCTGCATTGGCTGCTTTGTAAATCGATTCCAGTAAACAAAAAAGGGGAGGGCTCTGCTGTGCAGAGCCCTCCCCTTTTTATAACTAGCTGTATTCTAATATATTAAATAACCTTTAGTTCGCCAATGAATAGCACATTAATGAGCTAATCAAGGCATACTTATACCTCTTGCTTTGTGGGCTTTACCACAATTTCACTGCCTATAGCTTTTAATACGCGTATCACGGTGCTAAATTGAGGTTTTGAATCTTCTGAAAACGCCTTGTAAAGACTAGGTCTTGTCAAACCTGTCCTTTCGGCAATTTTAGACATACCTATAGCTTTTGCAATATGTCCAATAGCATTTTTTATGTCTTCTGCGCTACCCTCCTTAATTACCTCATTGATGTATGCTGAAATCATTTCTTCACTATCTAAATAATCAGAGACATCAAATTTTGCGGACTTAATCGGTTTTAAACTGTTTTGTTCCATATCATTTTGGCCTTTTTGATATCCTTTGACTGAGTAGATTTATCTCCACCGATAAGCAGTAGAACAATTATTCCATCAATTTGTTTGAAGTAAACTCTATATCCTTTAGCAAAATTTATCCTTAACTCGTAAATGCCATCTCCAACATGAGCACAATCTCCAAAATGTTCATCATACTCTAGCTTTTGAATTCTATAAAGAATTTTCGCCTTAGCGCTTAAATCGTTTAAATTCTTAAGCCACTTGTCAAATTCGTATGACCTTTCAATAATCAACATACAAATGTATCTAATTGGATACAAATTAGTTGATAAATGATGTAGGAAAATAAAAAATCTATAACCGGAAATAAACGACGGCTAAACCGTGTGCAACAACTCCTTTTGAATGATTTCTTCCAGGGTGTGCTTGGGTAATGCGCCTGCTTGCATCATGGGTTGTTTGTCCATGGGGATAAACAAAATACTGGGAATGCTGCGGATTTGGAAAACGGCTGACAGTTCCTGTTCCACTTCTGTGTCCACTTTGTAGATCGTGATTTCGGGATGTTCATCGCTTAGTTCCTCTAAAATCGGGGCCACCATTTTACAGGGACCACACCAATCTGCATAAAAATCGATGATTGCAGGTTTTTTTCCTTTGTATTCCCAGGTTTGGTGGGTGGTGTAATCAAAGATTTCTTCTTTGAACAGCTGAGTAGTCAATGTAACTGTAGGCATCGCTGAATAATTTTAAGGCAAAGATACCCCGGGACAACTAGACAGCGTGTAACTCAAGTTTCCTTGAATCCCGGAAACATAACCAGGTACATCGATAGAATAATTGCAGATATTTGCCTGAGAAATATCTGAGATGCCGATTATACCCGCCCAAAGAAAGCACAGTGCAGCCCTGGTGCCTCTTGCTAAAGCTTCTTTTTTACATGCCCATGGCCACAGTGCCGCTCCCTCAATTATCGAGGATTTTGTCGCGAGAAATTACCAAGAAAAGGCGCTGGGAGATTCTATTGAACTCGATAAAAACACCTACTTCATCTCGGTGGATCAAGAACGGATTTCGGGTTACTCAAATCTTGTGGTTGATCAGCCCAACACCTACCTGCCTGAAAAAAAAGTAGCCTTACTCGACCGGCTTTACCTAGATCCTGAATTTTTTGGTCAAGGAATAGCCCATGATCTGTTGGAACACAACAAACAGTATGCATTGGATCAGGGATGCGTGGGCATATGGCTCAATGTGTGGACGGAAAATTATAGGGCCTTAAGATTTTACCTGAAAAATGGATTTCAAAACATAGGTGATACCGCCTATCGATTGTCCCCTACCCATGTGAATCCAAATTATGTAATGTACCTGCCCCTGGAAACAGATCCTGATCAAATAAAGATGCGCCCCTATCAACCTGGGGATGCATCCGCTTTTAAATCACTGAATATCGAGTGGCTTGAAAGCTACTTCCAAGTAGAACCGATTGATCATCAAGTACTGGGCAATCCAACAACGGAAATTATCCAGCCTGGCGGATATATATTTATGGCAGAACGCCAGGGGAAAACTATAGGGACCTATGCGTTTATTAAAAAAAACGATGGGGTGTATGAGTTCAGCAAAATGGCTATCGACCCAACCCTTCGGGGCATGGGCTTCGGCCAATTCATGCTCGACCACGCCCTGACTTGGGCCAAAGTCCATCGTTGGAGCAAGATTTTGCTCTACTCCAACACTAAACTTGAAAATGCTATCCACCTGTACCGCAAAAATGGATTTGTTGAAATTCCCCTGGAAAAAGAGGTGATCTACAGCCGGGGAAATATAAAGATGGAATACTCCATCCATTAACCATCTACCAAAGTGCATAAATTTGGGTATCTTCCTGGTCAAAATAAAAAAACCCCATGAAAAGACTTTTTACCAGCATTGCATGTAGCATTTTATTAATGGGCGCCCTAAGTGCGCAGACCAAAGTGAGTGAAAAAGATGTTTGGGGTACTTGGCGTTTTCACTTAAAGCTGAATGAAGTCGCCAAAAGCGATACAGCCGACCTCAATTTTTTAGAAAAAGCGGTGGTTGGCGCCGTATCGGGTATCGTGGATACCGCTATGGAACAGGTAGACATTCAATTCAATTTTAAAAAGTCCAAGGAACTGGTAGTAGTGGTTCACGAACACGAAACCAAAAAGAAAACGGAACAAAGCATCGAATGGTTCATCAATGCCAAAGGACAACTGGAAATAAGTGACCTAAACAACGACAAAGTAAACATTGATAACGACGGGGTTTGGATGCTGCTTAACCGCCGGTTAGTCCCCGTGGAAAACGGAAAAGCCACCCAGGGAATCTACCTGGAGCGGGTGCAATAACTCATCCCTCTCCATCAAATCTTCTTTTTACTTTGGGAGTAATTCAAAGTCAATCGATGGCGCTTGGTTATTGACCGGCAAGTCAAAAAACGTATCCGGTAAAACAGTACCTTGAAAAAAGCCTCCGTTTTTTAGGAAAAATCTATTGTCTCGTATACCTCCTAAAAAATCTAATCGATACTGACGTCGTCCTATGTCATCGGTGGTAAACTTTGCCTGGGTCAGCGGAATCCATCTTTGGTCAGTGGTAAACACCCATGGTGTATGGTAATTTACTTCCCGAGATAAGTAGCCTTGATGATCCTCGAAGTTTTCCAAAAAAGCATGAGGGTTTGTATACCAAGTATCCGTCATAGGCCTCAAGAAGCTAGCGATTAACTGCCATGGTCCGTTAGACTCTCTAAAATATGCCGTAAACACTGTGTGGCCCTGTCCGTCTGGATGGGCGCTGCTCAAAAAACTGTACTTGACACCTGACTTCCATGGGAATACTAAATAACTCTGCCCGCCTGAACCTTCATTGCCAAACATTCCTGTATATACCTCTGGGCCTTTGGCTAGCAGCTTGATTCGGTATTGTTCTGGAATTTGATTGGGATCGTCTGTTTGGTATGGGCTCCAAACAGAAAAAAGTACGCGTCGTTCCTCAGGGCTATTGACTTGAATACCAAAATAGCCCTGGGCAAATCCATTGGCCATAAAATAAGAACCCACAATGTCAGCGCCCGAGGGAACGGTTAGTTCGGTGTAATAATAGATTATGTCTGTTTGATCAGGAGGGGTAAATGACAGGTGAACTGACGGTCCACGACGACCCCAATAAAAACGATTATCTGTATTATCTCGAACAAAATAAGAGGTGATCGGTTGCTGAGTGTGCAAACGAATTTCTTTTAGATTTGGATAATTAACCTGTCCCGAAATCCCTTGAATAGAGATCTTGTTATAACCAGTTTCAAAATCAAATAGCCCGACTTTTTGATCGCTAAAAACTTCAGGGGAAATGTCCACTTGCTTGTTTTGGCTATTGATGGATACCGATAAAACAGAGGGCAAAGAAGCGTTTCCATCAAGCGACACCAAAAATCTTCCCGGTTGAGTTACACATACAAAAACATCCCAAACGGTCTTAGAATCTTGCCATGAGGCAATTCCTTGCTGAGAAATCAAGTTTTGATGGCCCTGATCTGAGGTAAAGGTATTACCGCCTAATGGAATGCTTGTTGAATGCTTCCAAAGCGAATAGTCTGCATTCTTCTCCAAATCCAACTCTTGGGCGGAACACGCGCCAAACAATAAACCAAATAAAAAAACCCATTGCTTCATCTGCGCTAATTTATCATTTATGACTTAGGAGTTCTGTGAAAATCCACCAAAATTGAATCATCGGGCATAGGGTCGATTAATTCCTGTATTTTTATACTATGAGTTTACTTGAATTATTACAAAAAAGACGGTCCGTACGCGTTTTTGATCCCGAAAAGCCCATAAGTCAAGAGGAAGTGCGTCACTGTATTGAAATGGCCACGCTAGCCCCCAACAGCTCAAACATGCAGCTGTGGCAGATGATTCACTTGGTTGACCCCAAGTGGAAAGAACCCTTAACCAAAGCGTGTTTGGGCCAATCTGCTGCGTCTACAGCCCAACAATGGGTGGTCTTTGTGACCCGGCAAGATTTATATCGGTCTCGTGCTAAGTATATCCTAGAATTTGAGAAAAAAAATATTGCGACCTACAGCCCGGAATCCAGAAAAGCCAAAAGAATCGCGGACAGAGAAGTCTACTACGGAAAAATTATGCCTTTTTTATACGGACGATTTTTTAGAATATTTGGTCTGATTCGGGTGTTGATGGTTCAAGTTATGGGGTTATTTCGCCCGGTTGTTCGCGAAGTCTCAGAAAGCCAAATGCGTGCAGTAGTCCACAAATCTTGTGCCTTGGCAGCCCAAACGTTTATGCTCGCCATGACAGAGAAAGGCTACGACACTTGTCCCATGGAAGGTTTTGACAGCAAACTGGTCAAGAAAATGCTCGATCTTCCACGAGGAACCAACATCAATATGATCATTTCTTGTGGCATCCGCAAAGAGGAAGGAATCTGGGGGGAGCGATGTCGTGTCCCTTTTGATCAGGTTTATGAACTCAAATAATTATTGACTACTCAGAAATGAAAAAAATACTTTTATTACTGCTTTGCGCTCCATGGGCCTACGCACAAATAAATCCCTCTGAAATAATAATCATCCGGGATTCCTTTGGGGTACCCCACATTAAGGCCCCAACAGACGCTGGGGCAGCTTATGGGCTTGCTTGGGCCAACGCCGAGGATGATTTTAATACCATGCAACTGGGGTATTTAGCAGGAAATGCACTGCTTTCCAAACATTTGGGACTCTCTGGTGCATCAGCAGATTTTGTGGCTCAACTCATTCGTTCTGATGAGTTTGTCGCCGCTCATTACGAATCGGATATATCCAAAGAATTTAAAGCAGTACTGGAAGGATTTTGTGAAGGACTCAATGCCTATGCGGATCGCCATAAAAAAGAAATTCTGGTTCCTGAATTATTTCCGTTTACTCCACAGAAGTTATTGGCCTATACGTATTTACAGTTATTCGTCATGTCTGATGCGACCCAACTGGTTCAAGCCATCACCAATAATCAGATGGATCGATTAACCCCGAAGGAATCCGTTGAGGGATCCAATACGTTTGCGTTAAACAGCGCTAAAACAGCGGATGGCGCCACCTACTTGGCGATCAATCCACACCAGCCTCTTGAAGGTCCTACAGGTTGGTATGAAGCGCATATCCAGTCCGATGAGGGCACTAATATTGTGGGTGCCTTGTTTCCTGGAGCCCCAACCATTCTGATCGGCACAAATAATTCTCTGGGTTGGTCGCACACGGTAAATAAACCCGACAAGGCCGATGTTTTCCAACTCACCATGGAGGCCAATCATAAAAATAACTACCTAGTGGACGGGCAATCATTGGCCTTGGAAAAACATCAAGCCCGAGTTTACATACGGGTATTGGGTCTGTCAATCCCCGTCAAAAAAAGCTTCTACACCAGTATTTACGGGCCTACATTGAAAAATAAACAGGGTGTCTATGCCGTGCGCACACCCTCCTTGTTTGGTATCAAAGCCCTACAGCAGTGGTGGCACATGAACAAAGCGCGCAACTTTAGCGAGTTTAAAAGCGCTCTAGCCCCCCAAGACATTCCAGGCTTTAATATCAGTTACGCCGATAAATACGATACGATTTACTATGTGTCCAATGCTCGACTACCGCATCGGGCAGCAGGACACGATTGGACAAAAGTAGTCCCTGGAAACACCAGAAAAACACTTTGGGATTCGTATTACGGGTTGCAGGATATGCCTCAAGTCCTCCAGCCAACTTCGGGGTATGTCTACAACACCAACCACAGCCCATTTATCAGCTCAGGACCTAAGGATCTTCTCAGTCCAGAAGAATTTGATGCGTCTATGGGGTTTGAGCGATTTAATAACAATAGAAGTGCGCGTTTTCAGGAACTGATTACTCCATTGGAAAAAGTGACTTGGGAGGATTTTACCCGCATTAAATTCGATAGGAGTCTTCCTGCGAAACTAGCTTATACCTTCATGAATATCGATGAGTTGTTCGAGTTGAACCCGGCAAATCATCCTGGATTGAGCGAATTAATCCACCGTATTCAACAATGGGATAGAAAAGCAGATCCACAAAGTATTGGGGCAGGAAATTACGCGGTGTTTTATTATTTAGCGAGACAACTAGCCTCCCAACAACCCGAGGGCGTATTTTCAGAATCGGCAACCGTAGCTGTGCTTGAGCAAACAAAAAAATACCTCTTAAAACACTTCCAAACCACAGAGGTGCCCCTGGGAGATTTCATGAAAGTAGTCCGAGGTCCACAAGAGGCCCCCAGCTTTGGATTGCCCGATGTATTGGCCGCGATGCATGGTGAGCCCTATAAAAATGGTAGGTTGAAAGTCACTGCAGGAGAGTCATACATTCAACTGGTCAAATTTACTACTGATGGGCCAGAAATACATTCGGTGGTGCCCTTCGGCAGCTCTAATCGGCCCAACAGCCCGCATTACGCAGACCAAATGCCCCTTTATCTAGCTGGAAAGACGAAGTTGATGCCTTTGGACTGGGCATATTGGGTAGCTCATGGCGCGAAGTCGTACAGTCCACCAAACAGCGTGGAGACTAAATAGTCTTCCCAAAGAAACGGTAAATCGCCAAATCATCGTTGTCGGATTCACTCCGGGAGAATCCTAGTTTTTCAAGCAACCTTAAGGAGGACAAATTATCAGGTTTGGTGATCGCCAGGAGGCATG
>ENA-OUVC01000772-OUVC01000772.1-marine-metagenome-genome-assembly--contig:-NODE-772-length-19901-cov-5.475686_pt1 | contig 19901 bp, 24 predicted proteins | sample MGYA00248622_ERZ508571 | MGnify/ENA primary metagenome ERZ508571 (study PRJEB26236, sample SAMN06267175) | marine metagenome | isolation source: Columbia River Estuary | place: USA:Columbia River Estuary... | reverse complement strand
GCACTCATCATTTTCCGTGCAATCCGAACTTGGTTGGGCAAGGAGCAAGTGCGCTATCGGTCGGGACAGAAAGATACGCCTTCTTGACCGAAAACCTCGAAATCGACCATGTCCAAATTGCAATTCCCAAAGGCGGGGAAATCCTTGGGCGCGCCTTTTTCGGCGATCTGTTGGGACTAACCGAGGTTGAAAAGCCAATAAATTTAGCTGCCCGTGGCGGATTATGGTTCGTCGCGGGGTCGCATCAAATTCATCTTGGTGTGGACGCCGATTTTCGGGCTGCCAAGAAGGCCCATATAGCTTTAACCACCGCCTCTTTTGACAAATTGCGTGCGCGTCTCGAGGCAGCAGGTTACATCATCCAGAACGATGATGTGAGCGATGGACGGAAACGGTTTTTCACGCATGACCCTTTTGGCAATCGCATTGAATTTATAGACAGGAACGCACATCAATGAGCTTTAACACCTTTGGCCGCGTCTTTCGTTTTTCGACTTGGGGCGAATCGCACGGTCCGGCGCTCGGTGCGTTGGTCGATGGCTGTCCTCCCGGCCTTGCTTTGTCTGAGGCCGATATTCAGCCATTTTTGGACCAAAGACGTCCCGGCACCTCGCGCTTCACCACGCAGCGGCAGGAACCCGATGCCGTGCGGATATTGTCCGGCGTATTTGAAGGCCGCACGACAGGCACGCCGATTTCGTTGATGATCGAAAATGTCGACCAACGGTCCAAGGATTATTCCGACGTCGCCAAGGCCTATCGCCCCGGCCATGCCGATTACAGCTATGACGCCAAATATGGCTTTCGCGATTATCGTGGCGGTGGCCGGTCCAGCGCCCGTGAAACCGCCGCACGTGTGGCCGCAGGCGCAGTTGCCCGCGCCGTCATGCCCGATGTTGAAATTATGGCTTATGTCGCCGAAATCGGCGGCGATGCGATTAATCGCGATAATTTCGAAGCGTCACAAATTGATAAAAACCCGTTTTTCTGCCCCGATGAAGCGGCGGCAGGGCGTTGGGAAAAATTGGTCGACGAAGCGCGCAAGGCGGGATCCTCGCTCGGCGCAGTCATCGAATGTGTGGCAACGGGCGTCCCTCCCGGTTGGGGCGCGCCGCTTTATGCCAAGCTAGATAGCGAGCTAGCATCGGCGATGATGAGTATAAACGCCGTTAAAGGCGTCGAAATCGGTGCTGGCTTTGGCGCAGCGCGGTTGCGCGGCGAAGAAAATGCTGACCGGATGCGACCCGCCAGCGAAGGGTCAAATCATCCTGAATTTCTGGCGAATAATGCAGGCGGCATCGCGGGCGGCATTTCGACAGGCCAGCCCGTTTTGGTGCGTGTGGCGTTCAAGCCGACCTCCTCCATCCTCACACCGGTTGAAACCGTTACACGTGACGGCGACGCCACCGACATCGTCACCAAGGGCCGCCACGATCCTTGTGTGGGCATCAGGGGCGCGCCCGTGGTTGCGGCGATGATGGCTCTGGTGCTGGCGGATCAAAAGCTGCTGCACCGCGCGCAATGCGGCTAGGTGATTGCGATGCCGAAATTGGACATAGAGGCAATCGCGCAGAGCAACGAAACGGGATACCCCGAACCTTTTAATGCCGAAGTCGAAGGCCGCTGGTGGAGAAGGTTGGCGCCTTTGGCTGGCCTGACACATATGGGGGCAAGCCATGTGGTACTAAAGCCGGGCGGCTGGTCCTCGCACCGTCATTGGCATCATGGCGAAGATGAAATTGTCATCATATTGTCGGGTGAGGCGGTGTTGACGGAAGATGGCGGCGAGACGACTTTACGGGCAGGCGATGTGGCGGCGTGGGCGGCAGGCGTGCCTGATGGACATCATCTCATCAACCGAAGTGATCATGATTGCGTTTTCATTGCGATAGGCGCGGGGGATCGCACGGCTGGCGGTGTCTATGCCGACATTGATATGACATTTGGTGACGAGGGCTATTTCCACAAAGACGGGACACCCTATCCGACGAAGCGGATTAAGTAAAAGCGCTCTCGATGCGTTCTATCGTCCATGGCTCTTCCGCTGCGGCGGCATACCATTGTTCCATCCACGGATGCGCCATGATGGCTTCGGCATAGGCTTGGGCAAAGCCGGGAAGCGTAAAACCATAGGTTACAAAGCGCGTGACAACAGGCGCGAACATGATGTCGGCCGCGCTGAATGTGCCAAACAGATAGGGGCCATATTGGCCAAAGCGCGAACGCGCCTCTGCCCAGTTATGCAATATGCGGACAGCATCGGCCTGTGTTTCTTCGGATAATGTGACGTTAGCAACAGTCCTGCGCGTGTTCATAGGGCATTCGCGGCGCAAGGACAAATAGCCCGCATGCATTTCCGCCGCCATGGAACGCGCCAGTCCGCGCGCGACATCATCCTTGGGCCAATAACGGTCGCGTCCGACCTTGTCCGCGAGATAATCGATAATCGCGAGGCTGTCCCAAATCACCGCCTCTCCATCCCATAAGGTCGGTACCTTGCCAGATGATGGCGCAAGGTCTGGCTGACGCTTGCGTTGTTCCCAATCTTGGTCAAACAAAGGAACCAAGACCTCTTCAAAATGCAGGCCGGATTGCTTCGCCGCAAGCCAGCCGCGCAGCGACCAGCTTGAATAGGCTTTGTTTCCAATGATCAATTTCAAAGTCATGCCGTCTACATGGCCGCTGTTTGCTTTTCTGTCGAGAGGGCAGAGGCCTAAAGGCGCAACCCCTTTTTACGACGCCACAGCTTCCAATACGGCAGCGCGCAATTCTTCAATCCCGCCGCGCTTTTCAGCAGAGGTGACCGATAGGTCGGGATAGGCCGCAACATGCTTGCGTAATTTTGTCATCGTGTCGGTTTGGACCGCGGATAAGTCGCTGGCTTTGATCTTGTCGGTCTTGGTCAGTACGATGCGATAGCTGATGGCGGCGTTATCGAGCATCGACATAATGTCATGGTCGACCTCTTTAATGCCGTGGCGGCTGTCGATCAGGACGAACACGCGTTTCAAAACAACGCGGCCCCGCAAATAATCGTTAATCAAGTAACGCCATTGCTGCACGGTTTTGATCGGCGCTTTGGCATATCCATAGCCCGGCATGTCGACGATACGAAATGCCGCAGGGTCGCCCACATCAAAGAAGTTCAATTCCTGTGTGCGACCCGGCGTGTTCGACGCGCGCGCCAGATTATTGCGGTTGACGAGCGCATTAATCAGGCTCGACTTGCCGACATTCGATCGACCCGCAAACGCGATTTCCGGCACCGTTGGTTCGGGCAGAAATTCGAGCTTTGGCGCGGATTTCAGGAAGCTGATGGGACCTGAAAAGATTTTAGTCGTCGTTTCGGTCACGCCTTGGCATTCGCTTTCGCTTGCGCCTTTTCTTGGGCTTCACGGGCCATTTGCTCACGCAAAATGGGGTGCCGCGAATATAGCCACTTTTGCTGGGCAATCGAAACGAGGTTGGACATCACCCAGTATAGCTGAAGTCCAGCGGCAAATGGGGCCATAATGAACATCAGGAACCATGGCATGACGGCAAACACCTGCTTTTGGACTTCGTCCATGGGCTGCGGGTTCAGGCGTTGCATCAGCCACATCGTTACGCCCAACAAAATGGGCAATATGCCGATGGCGATGAAAGATGGCGGATCGAACGGCAGCAAACCAAACAGGTTGATGGGCGTCAACGGGTCGGGTGCAGACAAATCCTTCAACCACAAGACAAAGGGCTGATGACGCATTTCAATCGACAGCAATAGAATCTTGTAAAGCGCGAAGAAGATCGGAATTTGTAGCAAGATCGGAAGGCAGCCCGCGAGCGGGTTTACTTTTTCTTCCTTATAAAGCTGCATCATTTCCTGCTGCAGACGCGGCTTGTCGTCTTTCCAGCGTTCTTGCAGCGCCTTGAGCTTGGGCTGCACCGCACGCATTTGCGCCATAGACGCAAATTGCTTTTGCGCGACCGGATACATGAATCCGCGCACGATGAGGGTCAGACCAATGATCGCAACGCCAAAGTTACCAAACACGTCAAACAACCAATGAAGGATCCAGAAGAACGGAATGGCGATGAACCAGAACCAACCCCAGTCAATGGCATAGTCCAAATAAGGAATGCCCAAATCTTGGGAATAAGCGGCGAGGACAGCCATTTCCTTGGCGCCCGCAAATAGGCGTGAACTGCTGTCAAATGCCGCTCCTGCCGCGACATTATTGTAACGCGTGGGGATGACCTGCGCTTGATAGACGTCGCCGCTGGCACGGAACTTCGCCGAGACAGGTGTTTTTTGATCCGGAATCAGTGCGCCCAGCCAATATTTGTCGGTAAAGCCAAGCCAGCCGCCGGTGCTGGTGAAGGCAGCTTCACCCTTATTTTCTGCGACATCGACATAGCCCCAGTCATAATTGGGTTTGTCATCGAACACGCCCACGGGCCCGATATGGATATGGGTGAAGATCGAGCCACCCGAAGTCGCGTCAGCGGGCTTGCCGGTGCGGCTAAGCAATGCGAAGTTGGCGATTTCGGCAGGGGCCGTATTGTTATTGGTGAAACGCTGCTTTGCCGTGATCATGAAGTTGTCGTCAATCGACAGCGCGATTTCAAACTTCTGACTTTGGGCATTGGTCCAGCTTAAGGTGACGGGCGTGGACGGCGTCAATTTGTTGCCGCTCGGTGTCCACACGGTTTTGTCGTCTGGCGCTGTGATGCCGGTGCCGGCCCAGCCAAATCGGGCGAAATAGGCATTTTTGGTGCCAGATGGCGCAAATAGACGGACGGGCGGAGAATCCTTGGCCAATTCAGTACGGTGGGTCAGCAACACGAGGTCGTCGATTTTCGCGCCCTCAAGATTGATGGAGCCTTTCAGCTTTGGTGTTTCGACCAAAATGCGCGCAGACGATTGTAGCGCGTTGGCGAGCGGTATGGCCTGCACTTGGGCGGGCGCAGCTTCGACAGCCACGTCGGACGTCGCCGCGCCTGCAGGGCTGGCCGTCGATTTTGCTGTGCTGGCGACTGGCGCAGCGGTGGGGAAGAAATAGCTGGCGACATAGGGCCAACCAAACAGGATGAGGCCCGTCAGCAATACTGCAAATATCAGGTTGCGTTTTTCGTCCACGTCTAAAATTCCCCGTTAATCCGTAATTGGAGCTTCATGGCACGGGATCATAGCCGTGCCCACCCCATGGTTGGCAGCGCAATAGCCGTTTGATGGCCAGCCAGCCACCCTTAATTGCGCCATATTTTTGTAGAGCACTAATCGCATATGCCGAACAGCTTGGGCTATATCTGCAAGTCGGCGGCAAAACACGCGATGGGCCGATCTGCCAGGCCCGTGCGATCAGGATGAAGAGCTTTGCAATCATAAGCGATCTCTCCGTCGAGTTGCGATGGGATGGATTTGGTGATTGTTCGTCAGCCGCATAATTTGCCCAACGCCTTGATCATGTCGCTGCGCAATGCGCCAAAATCCCGTTCGATCCCACTATCGCGGCCAATCAGGATATGGTCTGCGCCGGGTTTGCCATTATGCCCCAGCATTTCCTGCGCCAGCGCACGAAAGCGGCGGCGCATCCGGTTGCGGACCACGGCGTTGCCTACTTTCTTGGTAATTGTAATGCCCAAGCGTATCTCGGTGCTTTCATCCTGCCTGTCTTTCACAAGCAAAACAAAACCGGGAGTTGCATATCGCTTCCCCCGGTTGGCAGCCAGAAAGTCTGACCTTTTTTTGATGATGCTGTAACCGCGCATGTCGCGGTCCGCCTGCTCAGTAATTAAGCCGAAAGCTTCTTGCGGCCGCGGGCGCGACGTGCGTTCAGGATGTTGCGGCCAGCAGCGGTTGACATACGAAGACGAAAACCGTGGCGACGGGCACGCACGAGATTGCTCGGCTGAAAAGTGCGCTTCATGACTGTAATCCTTAAATTTTTTGCGTCTTAAAATGAAAATGGTCGCCGAATCTGCCCAGCGACCTTTTCTGTTGCAGTGGCCGATACGGTCCGCATGGCGAAAAGTCAACATGGGTTAGGGCATTTTCATGCCGAGGTCGTCGCGCCGGAACAGGTACAGTATGTCGCGTTTGACATCGGGAAAGGGCGGGCGGCCTTTGACCTTGTTGCGCCGCAGAGCCCAATTGGCCCAGCGTGCATATTCGGGATGTATCTTTGAAAGCCGCGAATATCGTTTCTTCGCCCAAAGCGAATGTTTGAGGACCACGCCAAGCCCGATGATAAACTGCGCAAGTCCGCCTGGACCTGGAAGCCAGCTGACAAGTGGCGCCGTAACAATCAGCGCCCAACCCAAAATGACCATCGACCAGCGATAGGCAGGCAAATCGCTCCAGCTTTTTCGTTTCGAGCGGTCCATATGCGTCATGTGGGATCGCGGAACGGGCGTTGCAAGTTCATGGCAGCCCCGAGCCGTTTTCGCAGAAATGTAAAATCTTTAGCATTGTCGGTAATAGCCAGCATCTGTTCATGGTTTTGCCGCAATAGGGCTGTAGCACCCTCTCTTAACGTTTATGATGAAAGCCTCATGACAACTCTTCTCCCGCATCTTCACCGCATAGGCGTAACGCCTTCAGACATCGACTTCATGGGGCATGTGAACAACGCACGCTACTTGAACTGGGTGCAAGATGCCGTGCTCGCGCATTGGAACAAGCTGGCCCCGCCAGAGGCAGCGGCGAAATATCTTTGGGTCGCGCTCAAGCATGAGATTACATACCGCCGCCCCGCGTTCCTCAATGATGAGGTAATCGCATCGGTCGTGCTTGAAAAAGTGCAAGGTGCCCGGTCCTTTTACGACACGGTCATTAAGCGTGGCGAAGAAGTTCTAGCAGAGGTGAAGTCGAGCTGGTGCTGCATTGATGCAAAAACGCTGCGGCCTGCGCGCATTGCAGCCGATGTGCAGGCATATTTTTTCGGCCGGGATTGATACAAAATTGGCGTGCCGTGTTTAGACGCACGCAAGCCAATGGGGTCGTTCGTTAAAAAATAGGGTCGTCGGAACCATCGCCAATCGGCGTCACAGCATTGTGTATCCCACATTCCACCTTGTCCCAGCCCTTCCAACGGCCCGAACGCGGGTCTTCACCTGGCGCAACTTTGGTGGTGCAAGGGGAACAACCAATGGATGGATAGCCAAGTTCCACTAAGGGATGTGCAGGCAAAGCATGTTCGGCCATATAGGCGTCGATTTTGGGTTGGTCCCAATCGGCGAGTGGATTGACCTTCAAACGGCCATTTTCGATTTCAAACCGGGGCAGTGCGCGGCGCGTTGATGACTGGAACGCTTTGCGCCCCGTAAACTGAGCATCAAAGCCCGCCAAAGCGGCATTCAGCGGCAGCACTTTGCGGATTTCGCAGCAACCATCGGGGTCATATGACCAACGCAGCCCTGTTTCGTCCTTTTGCTGGAGCAGTTTTGGGTCAGGCGTCAGGATGCGCACATCCAAAAGGCCGAGCTTGGACCGGAGATCCTCCCGATAGGTAATCGTTTCGGGAAAATGTTTGCCCGTGTCCAAGAACAAGACAGCCACCGTCGGATCAATGCTTGCAATGAGGTTTAGCAATACCGCGCTTTGGGCGCCGAAGCTGGAGACCACAGCCGCATCGCCCAACATATTATCGCGCAATACGACGGTCAGCATCTCAAATGTATCACGGCCCCGGAACATGTTATTCAGGCGAACAGCATCGCCCTCGGTATAACGCGGGGCGGTGTTGATACGATCGGCGATGCGGACCTTTTCACCCATGCCGTCGCTTCCAAATAGGCACGGCGCTATCGGCGGCACCTTGATACGCGTGGTCATAAAAAGCGAGTGCGCGAGCGACCGCATCAGGGTTTAACGAAGCTTCGGGCGCGAAGCTGTCAAAGCCGCAGCGGCGCATATATGCCATCTGGTCGACCAACACATCGCCTTGCGCGCGCAATTCGCCTTGATACCCAGCCTCCCGCAATATGCGTGCGGCGCTATAGCCCCTGCCATCGCGAAATTTGGGGAAGGCCACTTCGATCAGGGTTAGTCGGTCGAGGAAAGGGATTAAAGCGCGTGCATCGTCATCGGGCTCCAGCCGGACAGCTGTTGCGTTAGACTGATCCAGAAACGCATCGAGCGTGACCGAGGGCTGTTCTGTGACCTCATCGGCGCGGTAACGAAACTCAACCATAAATCGCCTCCTTAAAAGGTTCGAGGCCGACACGGCGATAGGTGTCGACAAAACGTTCATCGCCCTCGCGCAATGCCTTATAGACCTCGGTCGCCTTTTCCACCGCATCGACAACGCCATCCTCGTCAAAGCCGGGTCCAATGATTTTCCCGATGCTGACATCTTCTGCGCCGGAACCACCAAAGGTTAGCTGGTAATTTTCGACGCCTTTTTTATCGACGCCCAATATACCGATATGTCCGGCATGATGATGTCCGCAGGCGTTGATGCAGCCCGAAATTTTAAGCTTCAGCTCGCCCAAATCACGTTGCCGGTCCATATCGGCAAAACGCGTCGCAATTTTCTGCGCGACGGGGATCGAACGGGCATTGGCAAGGCTGCAATAATCCAGACCGGGGCAGGCGATGATGTCGCTGATCAGGTCAAGATTGGCGTCGGCCAATTCGGCATCGCGCAAGGCCTGCCAGGCAGCATAAAGGTCGCGCTTTGCGACATAAGGCAGGACGATATTCTGCGCATGGGTGACGCGCAATTCGTCAAAGCTGTATTTTTCGGCGAGGTCGGCCATGACATCAATTTGCGCCGATGTCGCATCGCCAGGGATGCCACCAATGGGCTTTAAGCTGATGTTGACGATGGCATAGCCCGCTTGCTTGTGCGGCTTTACATTTTGATCGAGCCATAAGGCAAAATCGGGATCATTGCGGTCCGGCTCTGCATTTGCGGCATCATAAGCCGGCGGCGCAAAAAAGGCGCTGATGCGTTCTAACTCTGCCAAAGGCGGGTCGATGCCCAAGGTTTTTACATGCGCAAATTCTTCTGCGACCTGACGGCGATATTCATCCGCGCCGATTTCATGGATCAGAATCTTAATCCGCGCTTTGTACATATTGTCGCGCCGTCCGTAGCGGTTGTAGACGCGCAGGCAGGCCTCCAAATAGCTCAACAGGTCGTCAGCTTTGACGAACGGATTGATTTCGGGCGCGATCATCGGCGTACGGCCCATGCCGCCGCCGACAAAAACCCGTGCACCCAGTTCACCATCCTTACGAACAAGTTCGAGCCCGATGTCGTGTAGACGCATGGCGGCGCGGTCCTCGGACGACGCAATCACGGCGATCTTGAACTTGCGCGGCAGATAGCTGAATTCCGGATGGAAGGTTGACCATTGGCGCAGCAATTCAGCCCAAGGGCGTGGGTCAGTGACTTCGTCCGCTGCAGCGCCCGCATATTGGTCTGAGGAAATGTTGCGAATGCAATTGCCGCTCGTTTGAATGGCATGCATTTCGACGGTAGCCAGCTCCTCTAGGATGTCGGCGCAATCCTCCAGCTTAATCCAGTTATACTGGATATTCTGGCGCGTGGTGAAATGTCCGTAATCGCGGTCATATTTGCGCGCGATATGCGCCAGCATGCGCATTTGCCGTGAATCGAGCGTGCCATAAGGAATGGCCACGCGCAGCATATAGGCGTGCAATTGGAGATAGAGGCCGTTCATCAACCGCAGCGGTTTGAACTGATCTTCCGTAATTTCGCCAGCAATACGGCGGTTTATTTGGTCACGGAATTCGGCAACGCGCGCGTCGACCATGGCTTGGTCATAATTGTCATATTTATACATGTCAGATTATCCAGTCGCCAGCCGTAGGATCGGCAGGTTTTAGTGTGAGGTCGGTGCGGACGGTTGGCCCAAGTGCACGAATGCGGTCTTTAATATGCGCCGGACGCGGGCCATTTTCGGTTGGCAGAGCATCGATGATATAGGGTGCGTTGACGCGGCGCGCGCCTTCTTCGGCGTGGAGTATCGCCTCGCCGTGTTCGCCAACATCGGCGGCATCTTCGACATGGATGGACCAGCCATTGCCCGTCCACCATGTTACGGCGCCAGACACCAAATCATTTCCCGTTAGTAACTTCACGCAATTTTCTCCGCCTGTTTGGCAAAATGGAACAGCCGGTCTTCGGCATCGGATTTCAGGACGACATCACCGACGACGATGATCGCGGGCGAAACAACGCCTTCGCGTGCGATCATGTCGCCAAGATCGGTCAATATCGTTCGCATGGCGCGGGCATTCGGCCGCGTGGCGTGCTCCAACACTGCGACAGGCGTGTCGGGTGATAGGCCATCGCTAATAAGCTTTTCGGTAATGTCCGAAGCCGTTGCGATGCCCATATAGATAACCAAAGTGCGATCTTTACCTGCTAAGCCCGCCCAATTCTGGTCGGTCAGGCCCTTGCACTGGCCCGCGACGAAGGTGACGGCGCTGGCGGCATCACGGTGGGTTAGCGGCAACATCGTCGCTGCTGCCCCGCCCATCGCGGCAGAGATGCCGGGGACAACCTCCACATCGATGCCTGCGTCACGGCAGGCCTCGGCCTCTTCGCCGCCGCGTCCGAAGATGAACGGATCGCCGCCTTTCAACCGCACGACCATATGGCCAGCTTGCGCCTCACGGATGAGTATGTCGTTGATGCCGCCTTGCGGCACCGAATGGCGTGATCGGCTTTTGGCGACGGAAATCAGCCGTGCCGCCGGGTTTATGAGCGCCATGATTGCGTCATCCACCAGGCCGTCATGCACCACTACGTCCGCGCTCGAAATCAACCGAACGGCCTTAACCGTCAGCAGTTCTGGGTCACCCGGACCCGCGCCCACCAAATATACACGTGCTTGTTCCATCTTGCTATGATGGGCCATTGGGACGCCAGCATCAAATCAGGATAAGTTGGCCAAGGCTTAGAAGAACTTTAGCCTATTATCCTGCGGCAATCAGCTTTGCGTTAGATGGGCTTGCCCCATCTCGCGAATAATATCGATTTTGCGCTGTAGCGGTTCCCAGTCATCGCTTTCGGATATGGCTTGCCAGATATCTTCTACCTCTTGGATCAACATCGAACAAATCGCGCCTTTCGTCCAATAATCGTGACGCTGCCCTTCGACTGGCGTGTAATCGCGCAGCAATGCGGCAAAGGCCAATTGATATTCGCCGGGGGTTTCGCCTGCGTCCGACTTGCCATATCGATAAAGATAGAAAAATTGATCGATTGCAATTTTCTCCCGCGACATCGCACGTTCTGCGGCTTCGACCAATTGTCTGTCCTTCGTCTCTCCACGCGATGCTATGCCCAGACGCCAGAGGAAACGCCGAATAACCGCCTGCTGATATAGGCTCGGAAAACGCTCAAGCGCCGCAATCAACGGAGGCGCGTCCGATACCAAACGCAGCGCTACGGCCAACTGCCCCAAATTCCAATGCAGCGCTTCGGCCTGTCTGCCGAATGCGTAAAGACCGGATTCATCGAAATAAGCGGCGGTGAATTGCGGGTCCCAATATTCGGTGAAGCGCCATGGGCCATAATCAAAGCTTTCGCCGGTGATATTGATATTGTCGGTGTTCAGCACGCCATGGACAAAGCCAGCGACCATATAGGATGCTGCCAAATCGGCCACCCGTTCCACCGCTAGCCCAAGCAACTGTGCTGCGGGATTTTCCGCCGGGGCAACATCATAAAGCTGCGTCAGGCAGTAAGCGATAAGCTGCTGCATGAATTCGGCATTGCCCTCGGCGGCGACACGTTGGAAACTGCCAATACGGATATGGCTATGGCTCAAACGCACCATGACCGCTGATCGTGTCGGGGATGGCTCATCGCCGCGGATCAGTTGCTCACCGGTCTCAATGATCGAAAAAGTCTTTGAGGTGTTGACGCCCAAAGCCTCGAGCATCTCGGTTGCCAATATCTCGCGCACGCCCCCTTTTAGCGTCAACCGGCCGTCGCCACGCCGACTATAGGGCGTGATGCCCGAGCCCTTGGTTGCCAGATCCAACAGGCGACCATCGCCATCGCGAATCTGCGCAAATAGGAAGCCGCGACCATCGCCAATGTCGGGATTATAAACGCGAAATTGATGCCCATGATAGCGCAATGCCAGCGGCTGAGGCATATTGTCTGGCAGCGGTTCAAAACGACCAAAATGGCGCACCCAGGCGGCGTCATCATAGTCCGCGAGGCCGACTGTTGCCGCCCAACGATCGTTACGAAAGCGCAAGATCGTCTCCGGAAAGTTTGCGGGCCGGACAGCATCACCAATTTTCGCACCAAGACTGGCGATTTGCGGATCTGCGCGGTAGGGGGAGGGGAAGGGTTTCATATTCATCTAACGCATCTGGGCGGTGGAAAAGAGAAAGGCAAGTATGGCAGCGGTTCGCATCCTGCATTTGCATAGCAGCTTTGACTTAGGTGATCAGCAGGCGCGCACGGTTCGCCTAATGAACCATTTTGGCGGGCAAGCCGAACATGTGCTTTTGTCGGCAGCAAGCGATGCCTTTGGCGCGGCAGATATGATTGATCGGCGCGTTAAGATAAGCTTTCCCAAAGACGCAGCGCCTGCGCTCACCGGAATGCCGAGCATGGGGCGTTATCGCCGTTTGGCCAGCTATATGAAGAAATTTGACCTTGTGCTGAGTTACAATTTTGGCGCGATGGACGGGGTCATGGCGCATACCTTGTTTACGCGCAGCATGAAATTGCCGCCGTTGATCCATCATGAGGACGGATTTGAGCCGGATGAGGTTGATAAGCTCAAATGGCACCGCAATTGGTTCCGCACCATTGCATTGCAAAGGTCGGACACGCTGGTTGTGCCATCCAAATCGCTCGAGCAGATTGCCCGAACTGTTTGGCATCAGCCGCTGGAGAAAATCGCGCGTTTTCCCAATGGCATTGACACCAGACATTATGATCGCCGCCCGCAACGCGGCTCTTTTCCGAGTTTTCAGAAACGTGATGGGGAAATTGTCGTTGGCACGATCGCCGGGCTGCGACCGATTAAGAATCTGCCGCGGCTCGTGCGCGCGGTTGCGGCGGCTGGCCCCAATATCCGGCTTGCCATTGTGGGCGAGGGACCTGACCGTGATGTCATCTTATCAGAGGCCATGCGGCTTGGCATAACGGACCAGTTGATGATGCCCGGATATTTGCGCGATCCAGCCCGTTTTATCCGATTGTTCGACATTTTTGCGTTGTCGTCCGATAGCGAACAATATCCCGTGTCACTGGTTGAAGCGATGACCAGCGCGCTGCCTATTGTGTCCACCGATGTTGGCGATATCCGCAGCATTGTCGCGCGCGAGAACCGGCCATTTATCGTTCCTCGCTTTGATGAGGACGCCTTGGCCGGTGCGATAAGTGGTCTCGCAAAAGATGCGGCACTTCGTGCAACATTGGGCAGTGCAAACCGATTATTGGCCTGTTCTCAATATGATGAGGAGACGATGTTTGCACGCTATCGGCAGCTTTACGGGTCTGTCATGAAACGTGCCGATTTTGCGCGACAAAGCTGAACATTTGCGATAGCGCCGACCGTCAGAAGCGCCCTGCAAGGTGCTTTAGACAAGAGTTTTTAGGGGTAATATTTGTGTTCAAGGGTCTGAAACCCATTATCTATGGTGGCCGTGAAGTATGGCCATTGGTCGAAGGCGGCAAGGGCGTTGCGGCAACCAATCATGCAAGCTCCGGCGCGTGGGCTGCGGCAGGCGGCATTGGTACCGTATCGGCGGTAAATGCCGACAGCTATGATGAAAATGGCGACATGATCCCGCAAGTCTTCCTGGGTAAAACCCGTGCCGAACGGCATGAGGAACTTGTCGCATATGGCATTCGCGGCGGCATTGCGCAGGTTAAACTCGCGCACGAAATATCGAATGGGCGCGGCGCGATTAACATCAACGTTTTGTGGGAAATGGGCGGTGCCCAGCGCATCTTGCACGGCATCCTTGAAGCAACCAAAGGCATGGTCACGGGCGTCACCTGCGGCGCGGGTATGCCGTATAAGCTATCCGAAATTGCCGCCCAATATGGCGTTTACTATTTGCCGATCGTCAGCTCCGCCCGCGCCTTCCGCGCTTTGTGGAAGCGTGCCTATCACAAGGTGCCTGAATGGCTCGGTGCGGTTGTTTATGAAGATCCCTGGCTCGCCGGCGGGCACAATGGCCTGTCCAATGCCGAAGACCCGCGTAGCCCCGAAGACCCCTATCCCCGCGTAAAGGCCTTGCGCGATGTGATGCGCGTTGAAGGCATTTCGGATGATGTGCCCATCGTAATGGCGGGCGGTGTCTGGTTCTTGCGCGACTGGAATGATTGGATTGATAATCCCGAATTGGGACAGATTGCGTTCCAATTGGGTACGCGTCCGTTGTTGACACAAGAAAGCCCGATACCAACGGGTTGGAAAGATGCGCTTACCAAAATTCCGGAAGACGGCGTTTTGCTCCATCAATTTTCGCCCACGGGCTTTTACTCCAGTGCGGTAATCAATCCGTTTCTACAGGAGCTTCAAGCTCGTTCGGAGCGTCAGATTCCGTTTGTGCAAGCCGCCGATGCCGAACATACGGCACAATTGGATGTCGGGGTGAAGGGTAAGAATTTCTGGGTAACCCAAGCCGACCTGATGAAAGCGCGCGAATGGGATGCGCGCGGATTTACCGTCGCGCTGAAAACGCCCGACAACTCGCTTGTATTTGTAACGCCCTCATCGGGTGACATTATCCGGAAGGATCAAAAGGACTGCATGGGATGTTTGTCGCATTGTGGTTTTTCCTCGTGGAAGGACCATGACAATAATTCCACAGGCCGCCTTGCCGACCCGCGCAGCTTTTGCATTCAAAAGGCGCTGCAGAACATTGCACATGGCGCGCCCATTGATGAAAATCTCATGTTTGCAGGACACAGCGCTTACTTGTTCGGGAAAGATCCGTTTTATTCAAACGGCTTTGTCCCGACGGTGCAGCAGTTGATGGATCGACTGTTAACGGGTGACTGATGCTGGCCAGGGCGCCTTGGCTGTCGGTGAGTGCGATCAAGCTGCCTTGATCATTGGTTCTTATGCGCTTGGCAAAATTTGTTTCTACGCCAGGGCCTTCGAACCATCTTGCACAGCGAGGCAAAAGCGGACGCAAAGCAAAGTTTTTCGGTGTTGATGCACCTATCAAGTCAATCGCCAGGATCTCCAATAATTTAGTGCGTTGTCAGCGTAATTCCTACAAGAGACCATATCATCATCAAAACGCGTCTTTACACCAAATGATAATATTTTACATGCCGTTAAATTGACAGCGTCTGACTGATATGCTGCTCTCCGTTTTGGGATGACAACTAAACATTGGAGAGCGATGATGACTTACATGCAAAGTAATTCGGCTTTTGCGGGCGGCATCCGGGAGTTGTCTGCTGACGAAGTTGCTATGGTCAGCGGAGGTGGATTTTTTGAGGATATTGGCGAAGCCTTTGATAACCCTGGAAAAACCATTGGTAGGTTGATAGATCGGGGTTTGAAAGACCTAAAAAAAGTGGCTGAATCAGGTCAAGGCTTCGGGTACTGGGCAAACGGCGTTTATAATATAAAGTGATGTGACGGTGAGCGATGATTTTTTAATGACAAAAACAATGAATTATCGCTCACTCTTTTTACATATCTTTTTTCGTCCTTTAAAATATATAATTTCAATTTATTTATTAATTATTGTTTTAGTTTTTTTTCTTCGTAATAACGGAACAATTTTTAAAAAATCAGCAAATAATACATCAAGTATTTTTTTTGATATATTTGATGCATTAATTATTTCACCTGTAATTGAAACATTATTTTTATATTTTCTATTTTCTATTTTTAAAAATATAAATGTTAAATACATTAACAATAATTTTTTGTATGCTATTTTTGTTGCATCAATTGCATGGTTTACACATGGAATGAATATATTCGCTGTATTTCCAGCCATAATGTTTTTCGTCAGTTCAATTTACATTATAAGAACAATTTACGTATTGAAAATCAATAAAACTTATACAATTATCGGTGCTCTGGTGATTCATGTTATCTATAATATACCCTATGTCCTTAGGCTGACGACTTGATACCGTAAATTTCGCCATTTTTTTAATCCAAATCCCAAGCTCTTTCACCATGGCTTGAAATGTCGAGCCCGTCGCGTTCCTGATCCTCGCTCACGCGCATGGGCAATATCGCCGACACCAGATAACCAATGATAACCGTCGCCACCGCGGAATAGGCCGCGACAATAAAGACGCCTTTGAACTGCGCCCAAAGCTGCGATGCCATATCGGTGCCTTCGGCATAGCCTGCGCCGCCCAAAGCCTCGCTTGCAAAAATAGCGAGTAACATCGAACCCAATATGCCGCCGACGCCGTGCACCGCGAAAACGTCGAGTGAGTCGTCAATTTTCAGCGTGCCTTTGATAAGGCCAACAAACCAAAAGCAGATCACAGCCGCCAATATACCCAGAATGATTGCGCCGCCCGGGCCAATCACGCCAGCCGCCGGCGTAATAGTTGCGAGCCCAGCAACAGCGCCGGTCGCAAAGCCCACCGCGGTTGCCTTACCCACCTTTATCCGTTCGATGAGCAACCAGACCAATGCCGCCACCGATGCACCGACATGGGTGTTGATAATGGCACTTGCCGCCAAGTCGTTTGCAGCCAAGGCAGAGCCGCCGTTAAAGCCGAACCAGCCCACCCATAATAATCCGGCCCCGGCGACGGTCAGCGCGGGGCTGTGGGGCAACATGAGCGTTCTGGGGAAACCGATGCGCTTGCCGAGCATCAGGGCCACCACGAGCGCGGAAACGCCTGCAGTGGTATGCACGACGATGCCACCGGCAAAATCGATAACGCCTTGATCGGCCAAGAATCCGCTACCCCAAACCCAGCGAGTCACTGGAACATAGACGATAAGCGACCATAAACCGCTGAATGCGACCACCCAGCCAAAGCGTGCCCGCTCCACCCAAGCGCCCACAATAAGGGCAGGGGTGATGATGGCAAAAGTCATCTGGAACAAAGCAAAGGCCAACTCACCCGTTGTCTGGCCGTCCCGGATGGACGTTAGCAGGCCATTAAACATGACGTTTTCAAAAGAACCGATGAAGCCGTTGCCATTGCCGGAAAAGGCAAGGCTATAGCCAATCACAATCCAGAGGACTGATGCCAAAGCGGCCACTGCGCCGCATTGGACCAACACCGAAAGGAAATTCTTGGCCCGCACCAAACCACCGTAAAACAATGCGAGCCCCGGCAATGTCATCATCAGAACAAGCGCCGAAGCGGTCAAAATCCATGCGCTGTCGCCGCTGTTGGCTGCAGGCAATGCGGCAACCGTATTTTGTGCAAATGCAGGCGCGGCGGCCAAACTATTTATCAGCAGCGCTGGCATTATAATTTTTGAAATCATGTTCGTGTAGCCCCCCGGTTCGGGACCAGTCTCTAGGCGCGCAAAACCCAAGGCTCAATGCATAAAATTGCGGTGAATATGCCGCAATGAAAACAATATTGCTTATTGCCAGCCGTCGAGGACTTGATCTGGCGGTCTATGCCCGTCTGCCCACATGCGGATATTGGTAATGACGCGTTCGCCCGAGGCTTCTCTGCCCTCAAAAGTCGCGCTGCCCAAATGGGGAAGCAACACAACATTGGGAATGTTGAACAGCCGCGAATCCACCGCTGGCTCATGCGTGTAGACGTCCAAGCCGGCGCCCGCGATGCGGCCCGATTCCAAGGCGTTAATCAACGCATCTTCGTCGATCAACTCCCCGCGCGAGCTATTGATGATATAGGCGTCTGCTTTCATCTGCGCGATGCGGTCGGCGTTGATGATCTTGTTGGTTTCTGCAGTTAACGGGCAATGCAGGCTGATAATGTCCGACCGCGCCATAAGCCGATCAATGTCGGGTTCAAAAATGATTCCCAGCTCATCCTCGACACTGGCGGGCAGCCGGTTGCGCTTATTATAGATGATTTTGAGGCCAAAGGCCTTAGCGCGTATCGCCACGGCCTCACCAATGCGGCCAAGCCCGATAATGCCCAAAGTCTTGCCGCCAATCCGGTGACCAAGCATCCCAGTGGGGCTCCAGCCGCGCCATTCGCCGTTGCGCACAGCACGATGTCCCTCGCCAAGGCGGCGGGGGACGTTGAGGATAAGCGCCATTGTCAGGTCGGCGGTATCATCGGTGAACACCCCAGGGGTGTTCGTAACCATGATGCCTTTCGCCTTCGCCGCGGCCAAATCGATATGATTGACGCCCGCGCCATAGCTGGCGATGAGTTTGAGCCGTGGGGGGGCGGCAGCGATGACATCTGCATCAATGCTGTCGGTAACCGTTGGCACCAGCACGTCGCAATCGGCCATCGCAGCCACCAATGCGTCCCGGCTGAGTGGGGTGTCGTCGGCATTGAATTTGGCGTCAAACAGCTCCGCCATGCGTTTTTCGACCGCAGGCAATAAACTGCGTGTAACGCGAATGGACGGACGTTCGATACGGCTAAGTTCTGGCATCCACTGACTAAAGCGGAATTCGCGGCTAGGTCAAGACAGGATGGTTGCGCTTGTCGCAACGCTTGCCTTATACGATGCGAACGATGGTAAAGAATATAGCTCATCAGAACAAATCGATAGTGCGGTTCGGTGCCTTGGCGCTCGCGCTCTTGGGTGCGGCATCTGCCGCTGGACAGACGCAGCGCACGCCGCCTTATTGGGCGTCTATTCAGAAGCCTGAAGCCCGCATGCGCACAGGGCCGAGCACTGAGTTTCCTGTTACATGGGTTTACAAAAGACAGAATTTGCCGGTGAAGGTCGTTGCGGTTCACAGCGTATGGCGCAAGGTTCAAGACCCCGATGGTGACCAAGGCTGGCTGCACGTTCGGTTGTTAAGCCCCACGCAGACCGCCATCGTTATTGGTAAAGGCATCGCCACATTGCGGGACACGCCGCAAGCCAATGCGCATATTTCATGGCGCGTTGAACCGGGTGTGGTCGGTATCATTGACGAATGCGAAAAGGGATATTGCCGTTTTGAAACCAATGGTCGCTACGGCTATATCGAAACGTCGCGTATCTGGGGCGATGAGGCGCTGTAAATAAGCGCAGCAAACGCGCGAAGCTTAAGCGTCGACGCGTTCTGCTAATATAGTCAGGCCGGCTGCGTTCACTTCGGCAAAACCGCCTGCGATCATCAGACGCTCTGGCGTTGCGCCTTGCGTCTTGTAAATCTCCAGCGCCGCGTCGTTGCGCAGCGTGCTCATCATCGGGCTATGGCCCTCCAACACACCGAAATCGCCCTCAGTGCCCGGAACGACGACCATATAGACGTCGTCCGAGCGATAGAGCTTCTCAGGGGTTACGAGTTCGAAGTGGAGCGGCATAATGGCTTACGCTGCTTCCGCAGCCATTTTGGCTGCCTTTGCAACCGCTTCTTCGATTCCACCGACCATGTAGAAAGCGGCTTCTGGAAGATGGTCATATTCACCATCAACGACGGCCTTAAATGACTTCACGGTGTCTTCGACTTGAACGAACTTGCCGGAGATGCCGGTGAAGACTTCCGCAACATGGAAAGGCTGTGACAAGAAACGCTGGATCTTACGCGCACGGGTTACGGTCAATTTGTCGTCTTCCGACAATTCGTCCATGCCCAAAATCGCGATGATGTCTTGCAGCGACTTATACTTTTGCAGCGTTTCCTGAACGCGGCGGGCAGTGTCATAATGCTCTTGGCCAACAACCGCTGGCGTCAAAACGCGGCTGACCGAGTCAAGCGGGTCAACGGCTGGATAAATGCCAAGCTCCGAAATGGCGCGGTTCAGCGTGGTCGTTGCGTCCAAGTGGGCGAACGACGTGGCTGGCGCAGGGTCGGTCAAGTCATCTGCAGG
>ENA-OUVC01000769-OUVC01000769.1-marine-metagenome-genome-assembly--contig:-NODE-769-length-20016-cov-4.324289_pt1 | contig 20016 bp, 16 predicted proteins | sample MGYA00248622_ERZ508571 | MGnify/ENA primary metagenome ERZ508571 (study PRJEB26236, sample SAMN06267175) | marine metagenome | isolation source: Columbia River Estuary | place: USA:Columbia River Estuary... | reverse complement strand
CGGAAACGACCATCTAATGCAAGACCGCCACCGAGACCAGCAAAAGCATTTTCGCTAATTGGAGTTCCTAGAATTCTGTTGGGGTATTTTTTAGCTAAGCCTTTAGTTGCACCATTAGTGCCACCATTTAATCGGTGGATGTCTTCGCCTAGAACAACAATGCGCTCATCTCGCTCCATTGCCGCATCAATGACTCCAGCCACTGCGTCAACAAATTTAATATTGACCTTGGCGCCGCTATCTTTGAGAGGCTCTAGTGTGCGGGCGCCATTGAGTTCAGAAGCATCTCCCCGAACACCGACATTAACGAAGGAAACATCAGGCCAAAGCTCAGGTCTAATGCGGCGCTTTCCTGGAGCATCTGGATTTGGTTCAAGTAGGGCCGATGCCGCAAGTCGGTTAGCGGCAAGGGCCTGCACGCGCACTGAATCAACACTTGCTTGATCAATGAGGCCAAGTGCGATCATTTCATTTGCAACGCGCAGTAGTGGATCACGTTCGCGCCACTGAGCTTCTTCTTCCTTGGTGCGATATCCAAATGCACTGCCAGGGAATGGACCATTTTGATGGAAGTAGCGATACACATCTGCCTCAATAACAACTGGGCCTTTTCCAGTGCGCATGTGAGATTCTGCCTCTTTCATTGCAAGGTGAACTGCAAGAGGGTCCATTCCATCAACTTTCCATGAAGGAATACCAAAGCCCAATGCACGGCCAGAAAGACGTGGCTCAGCAGTCACTTCGGAAACGTGAGTGGACACCGCATACAAATTATTTTCGATAAAGAAAGCAAGTGGCAATTTCCATGCTGCAGCTAAGTTCATAGTTTCAAGTACAGAGCCAATGTTTACAGCACCATCACCAAAGTAAGAGACCGTGATGTTGTTTGTTAAAGATTTACTTTGTGCCCATGCATTACCTGCTGCAAGTGGGACTCCACCACCAACAATTGCATTTGTACCTAAAGCACCGGCTTCAAAATATTGAAGGTGCATAGAACCCCCACGGCCGCTGCAATAACCTTGGGCTAATCCAAGAATTTCAGCGAGAGTGCGCTGTAAGACTTCTTGAAGCTCGGGCGTAACAAGATTTGTAACATCTAACTTTCCTTGCGAGACATGATTAATAACCTTGGCAAGGAATTGATGGTGACCTCGGTGAGAACCATTGATCGCATCTTTTGTTCCTAAAGAAACAATTGAGCCAACCGCTCCACCTTCTTGACCAATAGAAGAGTGTGCAGGTCCATGAACTAATCCCTCGCCAGCAAGTTCTAGGACTATTTCTTCAAAAGCTCTAATGAGGTGCAGCTGCCCGAGCATGTTTTCAAGCAGCTGCGGATCTGCCTTCTTCCAATCATCGGCAGTTGTAGCAATCTCAACCCACGGTTCACGGGCTACAAGGGGGGTGCGCTTAGTCATCTCGAACTCCTAGGGGCAGAAATATTTCACTCATCAATTAAGTATGGGAGAACAGTAAACCTAGATTGCATCCAATCGCAAGGTTTTATCCCCAAAATCTTCCCTTTATATGGCAAATAGGGCTAGATTGTATCCAATTAGCAGAAAGGCGTGAGAAATGGCTGGAATTCCAGGTTTGCGAGGCACCGAGCACATTGGATTTACGGTTCCTGATCTTGATCAAGCCGAGCGCTTTTTTGTCGACGTCATTGGTTGTGAGCGCATTTATAACCTTGGGCCATTTATCAAAGATGATAATTGGATGGCAGAACATCTGGGCGTCCACCCTCGCACCGTAATGCGCGAACTTCGATTCTTCCGTTGCAAATTTGGGCCAAACTTTGAAATATTTCAATATGAAGCTGCAGACGGCGCTGCATCGCAACCCAAAAACTCAGATATTGGTGGACACCACCTTGCATTTTATGTAGATGATTTTGATACAGCTTTGGATTATCTGAAAAATAAAGGTGTAGCAATCATGGGCGAACCAACATTGAGTAAAAGCCATTCTGAAGGCCAGAAGTGGGTTTATTTCACCAGCCCTTGGGGAATGCAGTTTGAACTTGTGTCATTTCCTAACGGCAAAGCTTATGAAGCTGATGTGGCGACAAAACTTTGGCATCCTGCCCATCCGGAGTTGTAATGCTCAATATTAAAAACGAGAGTGACCTAGCGCTAAGTCAGCAAATTGCTAACTCCCTTAAAGAGGAAATTCTCTCCGGAAAATATCCCCCTGGTATCCGTATTCGCCAAGAGGATATCGCAGAACAATTTGGTGCATCACGTTCACCAGTTCGTGAAGCCTTACGTATTCTTGAGGCAGATGGACTTATTAATCTTGTAGCACATACCGGTGCATGGATCTCACATTTAAGCCTTGCTGAGTGCGAAGAGATGTATCAGCTCCGTGAGCGAATTGAACCACTTTTACTACGGTTGAGCATTCCTCATATTACCGATTCGCTTATTGCAGAGCTGCAAGATCTTGTTGTGCAAATGGAATCTACAACTGATGTAGAAACCTTCTTGAGATTAGATCGGCAATTCCATCTACTTTCTTATTCAAAAGCTGAAACAGTCCTTGTAGGTGAGATGGTAAATCGATTATGGAATACAACTCAGCACTACCGTCGTGCTTATTCACAGATGATGGCAGCAACTTCATTTAAGCCAGCTCACTACGAGCATCAATTACTGCTTACTTCAATCATTAAGCGCGACTCAGATGATGCTGAAAGGATTCTATTTGGCCACATCCGGCGCACTAGGCTCGAATTGGCCCAGCACCCGGATGTCTTTAACTCATAATTAAGAACGTGGCGGAATAATTTTTTCAGCGCGCAATTGCTCGAATAGATCAAAGAAAGAATCTGGAGTTACTTGAACTTCTCGGTAACCTGCTTTGCGGCTCTTGCCCATGTCAGCAAAAGTTTCAACCTGACGACCTAGGTCAGCATCAGAGTGCCACCAGGATGCAATTTCAGATGCTTTGTATGGTTTGAGGTTGTATTTAGAAACAATCTTTTCCCATTCAGAATCTGCACCGGACATTCGAGGCTCTAGAGGTGAAATTTCTCCAGGATGTCCTGGATCAGTTACACCAAAGTAATCTGCAAGAAGTTTCCACAGTTGACGCCAGCGGAAGACGTCGCCATTAACTGTGTTAAATGCTTCATTCTTTCCTGCAGGATCTGTTGCTGACCAAACAGCATGACGAGCAAGCAAACGGGCATCAGTAACATCTGTAACACCGTTGTATTGTTCTTTAGAACCAGGGAAAATAAATGGAGCGCCAGTCTCTTTACAGATGGAAGCATAAACCGCAAGAGTTACGCCCATATTCATAGCGTTACCTAGCGCCCAACCGATCATGGTGTGTGGGCGATGCACTGACCAGGTAAAACCTTGTTCAGCTGCAGACTTAAATAGAATGTCTTCTTGTGTGTAATAGAAATTATCAATTGGAAGTCGTGCTTGGCTTTCTTTAAATGGAGTCTCCATAGGAGTAGCCGCATAAGATTCAAAAGGTCCGAGATAATGTTTCAGGCCGGTAATGAGAACGGTGTGCTCCAATGTGCGCTTTTGAGCAAAAGCATCAAGAGTGTTTTGTAGCATCGCGCCATTAACGGCGATATTTTCCTTCTCAGAATTTTGTCTGGACCATGTGCAAAAGAAAAGATGCGAGATTGGAAGGTCGGCAACAGCTGCGGCCACGCTGGCTGAATCTAGAACATCTCCATACACATGCTTTACGCCTGGAATGATGATTCCTGGCTTACGGGAGAGCCCGTACACGGTAAAGCCCTTCTTCTGGAGTTCATGTGCAATGTTGTTACCGGTAATTCCAGTTACACCAATTACGAGGGCGTTTTTACTCATGGTCTCATCCATTCTGTGAATCAATTCAGGGTCCTGATGTTATGTGAGACTACACATAAAGACAAGATGAGGCTTAGAACGTTCGCTCACACTTGACGCCTTGCGCTCGCAGTGCCAAACTTTTGGAAGTGCCGAGCCAACATTGGAGTTGATATGGGACGTGTAGCTGGAAAGTCAATCATCGTGACAGGAGCAGGTTCTGGCATTGGTGAAGGTTTTGCTCGGATTTTTGGGACAGAAGGTGCAAAAGTCGGAGTCTGTGATCTGAACACAGAAGCTGCAGAGCGCGTAGCAAAAGCTATCAATGACAATGGTGGTCAAGCGTTGGCTTTTACTGCAGATGTTTCTAAGCGCGATCAAGTAAAAACAGGTTTTAAGAACTTTGTTGACTGGGCTGGCTCACTCGATGTCATCTTTAATAATGCAGGATTTAATAAACCTATGCACTTGATGGAAGTCACCGAAGAAAACTGGCATGCAATTATGAACGTCAATGGACTCGGAGTTCTCATTTGTACTCAAGAAGCGGGAAGATACATGATCGCTCAAAAGAGTGGAAAAATTATTAACACAGCATCTATTGCAGGGCGACAGGGTTATCCAGCCTTTGCTCCTTATTGCGCAAGTAAGTTTGCAGTCAATGCATTAACTCAAGCCACTGCCCGTGGATTGGCCGAGCACAACATCACATGTAATTCTTTTGCACCCGGTGTAGTAGATACGCCACTTTGGATTGATTTAGATCGAGATTTAATGGAGATGGGAATGTCCGAGCGCCCAGGCCAAGCGACAGAAGAATTCTCCGCTGGTATTTTGCGCGGACGTGCTGCTACACCTGCAGATTTAGAAGGTATGGCGCTATTTCTAGCATCAAGTGATTCTGACTATATGACTGGCCAAACCATCATGATTGATGGCGGAATGGTTCTTGTTTAAATCGATTTTTACACAAATTGACCATCTACCAATGAAATGAGAAGAAAAAAATGAAAGCACTTCAATTTATGTCACCAAACACTATGGCTGTCAACGAGATTGCCATTCCAAAGATTGCTGACGATGAAGTACTTCTTGCCAGTCGATCCGTGGGAATTTGCCACTCAGATATCGAGCTTCTAGAAGGCAGATACATCATTCCTTTTAAGTATCCAATTATTCCAGGCCATGAGTGGTCTGCAGAGGTGATGGAAGTAGGAAGCAAAGTTTCAAAACTTAAAGCCGGTGATCGAGTAGTAGGCGAGTGCGTTATTGGCCAAGAACACTTTGGTTTTAGCATTAGCGGAGCAATGGCTGAGTTTTTCATTGCCAAAGCGGATTGGCTCCATAAGCTCCCTGAAAATGTTACTTGGACACAAGGTGCGTTAGTCGAACCTTTCTCATGTGGTTATTACGCAACCGTTCGCGCCGACAATATGGATGCAAGTGACACTGTTGCCGTCTTTGGAGCAGGACCAATCGGTCTTGGCGTAATTGCCGCATCGGCAGCTAAAGGTGCACGCGTCATAGTTATTGAACCTTCAGCTGATCGAGCAAAAGTTGCACTCAGTCTCGGTGCCGATGTGGTTATTGATCCAACTAAACAAAACACTAAAGATGCAGTTATGGAGGCCACGCACGGGGTCGGCGCGACAATAGTTATGGATGCAAGTGGTCGGCCAGATGCAATGGCAGCCACCCTTGAAGTTGCTTCATTCCATGGACGCGTTGTAATCATTGGCATCAGTGTTGGTGGAAAAGCACCAGCAGAGATGGGCTTGATTCAGTCAAAGGAACTGCAAGTGCGCGGAATTATTGGCTCTCCAGGTGTGTGGCCAGAGACAATTCGCTTCTTATCCCGTACAAATCTTGATCTTTCAAAGCTAGTCACCTCCAGTTTTGATATTTCTGAAGCAGATAAGGCCTACCAGAAAGTTCTAACAGACAAGAGCCAAATCAAAGTTCATGTCACGAATTCAGGTAAATAATGTCTTCTACTATGCGCGCAGCAGTGCTGCACGACATTTTGGATTTACGTGTTGAGGATTTTCCAAAACCTTCTGTATTAGGTCCAGATGATGTTCTTGTGCACGTAAAGTACAACGGACTTTGTGGCACTGATGCATCAGAGTATGCGAAGAGTTCGACAATGGTTCCTCTTAAAACTGCGCATCCCAATAGCAAGCACGTTGGGGCAACAATTCTGGGTCATGAATTTATTGGCACAGTTGTAGAAGCGGGTTCTAAAGCACAAGAGATGTTAGGGAAAAGAATTGCCTGTGGTGCAGGAGTTTCGTGCGGACAATGTTTACGCTGTAAAGAAGGGCGTACAAATTTGTGCGATCACTACTACACGCTAGGACTAAGCATTCATGGAGGCTTAGCTGAATTTGTTGTGGCTCCAAAAGATATTTGTGTTCTCATCCCTGATGATGTTACGGACGAGAGTGCTGCGCTGACTCAGCCATTAGCAGTGGGGATTCACGGTGTGCGTCGAGCTGGTGTAAAAAAGGGTGACCAAGTCATTTTGCTCGGCGTAGGCGCAATTGGATCATTTGTTTGTGTTGCCCTTCAAAGCTACGGCGTGAATGTAGTTGCAATGGATATAAGTCAACAACGTTTAGATGTTGCAACTCAATTAGGAGCAGATAGCACAATTCTGATTACTCCTGACATTACTCCGGCTGAGATTAAAATACTTTTTCCTGCAGGTGCTGATGTTGTCTTTGAAACATCTGGTGCACCAGGCGCTGCTGCGCGTGGACTTGCACTTGCTAAACGCGGGGGGACATTAATGCTGATGGGGTTGAATAAAACTCCGCAGGATTTTCCATTTACTGATGCAGTGCTTCGAGAAGTAGTACTTCAAACAACAGTGGCACATGTGTGTAAAGACGACATGCCTGATGCATTGGCCTTATTAGCATCAGGGACAGTAGCCAGACTGTTAACTGATCGTGTTTATTCACTAGAAGATATTAGTGAGGCGTTCACAGCACTTACTTCAGGTAAAGCTAATGGAAAGATTTTGGTTACTCCCCAAAATGTCTAACATGAAATCTGTGGCAATACTTGGTGTTGGCAAAATGGGTTCGGCAATGGCAAAGGAATTAGCCACTGCTGGTTTTCAAGTAACTCTTTGGAATCGAAACCAGTCTGTTGCTGACAAGCTTGCATCTGAAATCAATTTGCCGACAGTGACTGTTTCAGCAACACCAAAAGCAGCACTAGAAAATGTAGATATTGCACTTTGTTTATTTACAAATGGAATGGTTACGCAATCAGTCCTTCTTGATGACACTCAAGTTTTAGAGGGTGTTAAAAGTAATCTCATCATTGTTGACATGGGAACAAGTGGTGTTGAAAGCGCTAAAGCCCTGGCAAGCACCCTTGCTTCAAAGAAAATTGCATTTATAGATGCGCCAGTATCAGGAAGTGTTGTAACCATTGCCGCTCATCAACTTCTTGTGATGGCAAGTGGTGATGAAGCCGTGATTCAACAAGCTATTCCAGTCTTTTCTGTTTTTGCTAAAAAAACTGCCTACCTCGGCCAAGCTGGTGCCGGGCAAGCGATGAAGTTGGCAGTCAATCTGATAGTCCACACCCTCAACGCTGCAGTGAGTGAAGGATTAGCCCTTGCTACCGCTAGTGGCATTGATGCAGCGGCTGCCTATGATGTTTTTGACGAAAGTGTGGTGGCTGCACCGTTCGTAAAGTACAAACGAGCGGCATTTTTGGATCCAGAGCTGCCGGTGGCAATGCGCATTGACACGGTGCTCAAGGATTTGGACCTCATTTTGAGCCTTGGCCAAAGTACGGGGGTCCCGTTAACGGCCGCCGAGGGGGTAAAGGAGCTTTTTGCCCAGGCCCAGGCGGCAGGCTACGAATCCAAGGACATGTCAGCGCTTTTTCGCTTTATCAGCCAATCTTGATGAAAACGTTATAGAAAGTACTTGTTAACGCCCCCGCTTCCTCTGTACAGTCACACTTTACATAGAGCCGAAAGGTGGCCATGGCTACTGCACCAACACGTGAATTGAAGCGTTCTGCACGCTTGCAGATTTCGCGTGGGATGAAGACGGTGTTGGCTGGAACCATCATTCTCTATATAGCTAGTGCCTTTTTTGCGCCAACAAGTATTAGCAAGGTTGCACAAATGGGAATGCTTCCCTTTGCAGCATGTTTGGCAATCGTTGGGCTTGGCCAAACACTTGTCATTCAACAAGGCGGTATCGATCTTTCTGTTGCTGGAGCTGTCTCACTGACAGTTGTAATTGTTACGTGGGGACCTGATCGCAATGACGATCGCTTAATACCAGCAGTTGCCGCAGCATTTGGTGCAGCAATTATCACCGGGTTAGTTAATGGCTTTCTAGTTACCAAAACAAAACTTAATTCCATTGTTGCAACACTCGGAGTGAACGCCCTTTTGTATGGCGTCATGATGGGACTCTCTGGTGGAAGTCCTCGTCGAACAACTGAGCGCCTGTCAAATTTTGCAAACGATAAAACTTTTGGACTTCCGCATTCGATTTACTTTGGAATTATTCTCACAATAGTTGTCACTGTCTTATTAAAGCGAACAGTCTTTGGGCGACGTTTCGAAGCAGTTGGAGCAAATCCACGTGCAGCGCATGCCACGGGACTAAAAATTATTCGCTATCAAATCGGTGCTTATGTTTGCGCACAAATTTTATATTGTGCAGCCGGAGTTATCCTTGGTGGAGTTATCTCACAACCAACTGCTTATCAAGGTGATGACTATGTATTGCCATCAGTAGCTATTGTTGTTTTGGGTGGAACTTCCCTCCTTGGTGGGCGTGGGTTTCCTGCAGCATCGGCTCTTGCCGCTTTATTCTTAAAACAATTAGACATGTTTGTGCTTTCCCTCGGCGTTCCGTATGGCGTTCGCACGATTGTTATTTCAGTGTCTTTGATGCTTGGTATTGCCCTATATGCAGTGAATTGGAAATCATCGAATTTCTCATTCAAAAAACCAGACAAGGAACTGCAACTTGTCTAAATTAAGTTTCGACCTCGTAAGAACGTCGAAAGTGCGTCAATGTATGCCGCACAACTGAGAAAGGAAAAAACTTGATACGCTTAAAATCTCGGGCCACTTTAGTCGCGAGCGCTATCGCAGTTGCAGCACTAACAGTGTCAACTAGCTTGTTCGCTGTTTCTTCAGCAAATGCTGCTCTCCCTTCATGGTGCGGCCCAAAGAAAATTACAATGGGATTCACTGATGGATTTGGTGGAAACTCATGGCGCCTAGTCACTACAGCCGCAGTTCGTGAAGAAGTGAAACTATGTCCAAATGTGACAAAGCTTTACTATGCAGATGGACAAGGCAAGACAGACAAGGCAATTTCAGACATTAAGGGAATGGTTGCTAAAGGCGTAAAGGCTATTGTTGTATTCCCAGATGCTGGCCAAGCAATGCTTCCAGCTCTTCGTTCAGCTTATAAGGCTGGCGTTGTAACTGTTCCTTACCGCGTAGCTCCAGGTGGAACTGCTGGCAAGGATTACAACATGTTCATTGGTTCTGACTTCGTCTTGGCTGGAAAGCTTTGGGGAGAATGGATTAAGAAGAATCTTCCAAACGGTGGAAATATCCTAAGAATTTCTGGACCAGCTGGTAACAGCCAAGGTGCAGATGAGTCAAAGGGATTAGCTCAAGTTCTTGGAAATGATCCAAAGTACAAGTTTATTGGAGCAGATCCATTTGAAGTTACCGGTTGGGATCCAGGAAAGACTCAAGAAGTCTTAACTGCAGCAATCGCAAAGTATCCAAAGATTGATGTAATTACATCTGACTTCGGACCATCAATGGTTTCTGCCCTTCAGGCAGCCGTTGCATCTGGTTGGAAAGTTCCTGCAATCGCAACTTCAGACGGTAACGTTCTAGGCTGCTTCTTCCAGGACAACAAAGCTACACAGCCAGACTTCAAGATGATGACAATTTCTACTCAGAACGACCACTCACGCTTAGCCGTACAGTGGGCTGTTGCTCTTGCAACAGGTGGAAAGAAGCCAACAGACAAAGCATTCCCATCAACTTTGTTTGAAGATTCAGTCTCTGGAAAGCCATCTGCTGTCCAGTGCCGCAAGGATCTTCCTGGTGACGTTTATCTGTCAGCAAAGATGTCAGGAGACCTACAAGCTAAGTTGAAGAAGAACTAAGCACGTAGCAATTGAAGTAGGAAATGGGGAGTCAGGTTGGCTGCTAGATGCAGCTAATCTGACTCCCCACTACACGTAGTATTAGTTTTATCTACATAACCAGTGCAATTAAGAAATGAGTGAAAACGTGCCACGCTCTCCACTGATTTTATCGAACATATCCAAGAGTTTTGCTGGCGTGGCAGCTCTTCAGGATGTTTCCCTAGAAGTGCGTGCAGGAGAAATTCATGCTCTCCTTGGTGAAAACGGGGCCGGCAAGTCCACTCTTATGAATATCGCATCGGGAACTTTGCGCGCTGATAGTGGAAGTATTGAGATTTGTGGGCAGGCGATTAGCTCACTTACCCCGCATCAAGCCACTGATTTGGGGCTGGCAATTGTTCATCAGCACCCAGCTGTGCTTCCGGACTTAACAATTGAAGAAAATATTCGAATTTCTGTGCCGGATGAAATGCTGCAATCAGCGGGCAGTCCTGCAGCGACCATGCGCAAGATCCTTGATGATTTTGGATTTACAGTAAGCATCAAAGATCGAGTCGAAAATCTATCAATTGCACAGCAACACTTATTAGATTTAGCAAAAGCATTTGCATTAAATCCTAAAGTTCTTATTTTGGATGAACCCACTGCACCCTTAGGTAAAGAGTCTGTAGAAATCCTGTTTGAACGTGTAAAGAAGATCGCAGCTTCAGGAACTTCGGTTGTTTACATTACGCATCGTTTAGCTGAAGTTCGCCAACTTGCTGATCGAGTAACTGTGCTTCGTGATGGTAAATGGCGCGGCGTGAAAGATATTGCCGATATTTCTGATGATGAAATTATGACTTTAATTGTTGGACGCGAACTTGAATCAACTTTTCCTCCTAAGCATGGCGGGAAAAAAACTGACAAAGAATTCTTTAAAGTCGATAATATTTCTGGTCCCGATTTTCAAAATGTATCGTTAACTGCCAACAAGGGAGAGATTGTTGGAATAGCCGGTGTTGTCGGCAATGGACAGAGTGAACTACTTCGCGCTATTGCCGGCCTAGATAAGTTCTCTGGTGCTATTGAAATTAATGGGGAAGCTACGTCCAGTAAGAAACTATTAAATAAAGCTGCATATATGCCCTCTGATCGCCATAGTGAAGGCTTGATGATGTCTCTCTCTGTTAGGGAGAATGCAGCAGTAAATGCACTTAATAAATTAACAAGCGGAATATTCGTAAGTCGCAAAAAAGAGACCAACACAGTTCATGCTTCTTTGAAGTCAATTGATGTTAAAGCACCATCAATGGATGCAGATGTTTCAGCCCTATCTGGTGGAAATCAACAGAAGATTGTGATGTCTAGGTCACTTCTTTCAGATCCAATCTTGATTATTGCTGATGAACCAACTCAAGGAGTTGATGTAGGAGCTCGTGCAGAAATTTATAAAATCCTACGAGATACTGCTGGAAGGGGAATTCCAGTTATTGTAAATTCCTCCGATACGAAAGAACTTGAAGGACTTTGTGACCGCGTCTATGTCATGTCACGAGGGCACATTGTTAGCACCTTAGAAGGTAGCGATATTACTGAAACAAAGATGGTTGCTGCGGCGGTCAGTTCTACGAAACTGAAAACCGCTGAAGAAAATCTTGTCACAGAAAAGGAACTACGCAGACGGAGAATTCTACGTTCTGATTTCCTTCCTCCATCAGTTCTTATGGGAATAATTGTTCTCCTCAGCCTATTTATTTACTCTAAAAATGATTTGTACTTTGGCTCTTATAACATTAACGCTGTACTTGGGTTAGGTACCGGGCTAGGTTTTATCGCATTAGGTCAAACCATTGTTTTAATGACCGGGGGTATCGATTTATCTGTGGGTCCCGCCTCGGGAGTATTGTTAGTTATTGGTTCGTTTTTTATTAATGATGGTAAATCGTTACCATTCATTTTAATGGGATTCATTCTCATAGTTATTGCTGCAATTCTAATTGGCATAATTAATGGCTCCCTCATTCGTTTTGCTCACTTCACGCCTGTTGCAGGAACGCTTACGGTTTATATAGCACTAATTGGTATCGGATTTTTATTGCGCCCAGCTCCAGACGGGTACTTCAATGCAACGTTTACGGATTTACTTCTTGGGAAAATTGGGCCCATTCCATACACGTTTATCATTTTGATTGGTGCCGCAATTCTTTTTGAGCTTCTTGTTCGTCGCACAAAATGGGGAGTTCGCCTACGCGCCGCTGGTTCCAATGAAGAATCTGCGCGTAGATTGGGCGTAAATATTGATCGCACGATCATTGGAGCATATGTAGCTTCAGCTCTATTTGCAGCAGTTGGCGCAGTCATCATTATGGGCATTATCGGCCTGGGAGATCCTGCGCAGGGAACGACGTATACATTGCAATCAATTACTGCCGTAGTTCTTGGCGGAACTAGCCTTCTTGGTGGGCGAGGTTCATTCATCGGAAGTTTACTTGGAGCTGTTTTGATGGTTCAAGTATTGAATGCTTGCGTATTTTTAGACTTATCGCAGAGCTGGCAGTATCTATTTCAAGGACTGCTAATTGTTTTTGCAGCTATTTCATACACGCTAACTCGATCTGGAGGAAAAAAATGAAGGCAGCACGTTTTCACGGTCAGAAGGATATCCGTATTGAAGAAGTCGCAGCACCTGGTGCGCCACTAGCTGATGAAGTTGCAGTAGAAGTTCTGTACTGTGGAATTTGTGGAACAGATCTACATGAATATGTAGTCGGAGCAATTGTTACTCCAACCAAGCCACATCCTTTGACTGGTGTCACTAATCCTCAAATTCTTGGGCATGAGTTTTCTGCTCGCGTGATTGAAATTGGGAAAGATGTTCGGGATGTAAAAGTAGGAGATCGAGTCGCAATTATGCCGGCCATTGTTTGCGGGCGCTGCATTCCTTGTCGTACCGGACGAGGACATCTCTGTGAACTCTTTGCTTGCACAGGCCTTTCTGCACCAACTGGTGGTCTTGGAGAGATTGCAATATTGAAGGAGTACCAAGTTGCAAAGCTTCCAGATTCAATGTCGGATCAAGCTGGTGCGCTAGTAGAGCCAGCTGCAGTAGCTGCATATGGTGTTGACCGAGTAGGTGTTACTGGTGGAGACATTATTTTGGTTACTGGCGCTGGTCCGATTGGTGCTCTTTCGGCCTTGTATGCAAATGCGATTGGTGCTGCGCAAGTCATTATTGCAGAGCCAAACCCACACCGGGCAGCCTTTGCTAAGGCTTTAAACCTTGGTCCAGTCCTTAATCCAATGGATGATTCTTTTGCCGCAACAATTGCTGAACTTACTGAGGGTCGCGGCGTTGATATGGCTGTTGAGGCCTCAGGTAGCACCGGGGGATTAACTGGTTGCATGAACAGTGTGCGACGCAGTGGAAAGATTGTGCAGACCGGTTTGCATACCAAGCCGGCCACAATTGATGCAATGAAGCTATCTGAAAAAGATATTTCATACGTCGGTTCTTGGTGTTACTTGCTTACAGATTGGCCACGCGTGATTCGGTTAGCCGCAACAGGCAAATATCCGATTGAAAAAATGATTTCAAATGTAATTGGAATTGACGATGTTGTTACGAAGGGCTTTGATGTCCTCATTGATCCAAAGGGGGATCAGATGAAGGTGCTAGTTAAGGTTAAAAAATAGGGGACAGATGAAAAAGCCCCCCGACTTGTTCGGGGGGCTTTTTCATTTACATCTGTGGAAATTAATTACCAAAAAGCGGTTTCAACGTACTAAGCGCAGGGCGGGTCTTTAGGTATTCCTGAGCTGCAGCCTCATGGATCTCTTTATCGTAGTAATCCCACTGGATAAGTTCGAGGGCTAAGCCATCTGGATCACTGAAGTAGCACCAACGCCATCCGGCAAGTGGCCCTGAGTCAACAACATTTACATCGCTATAGAACTTCACTCCTTTCGACTCCAGCTCAGCTTTAGTTGCATGAATATCATCAACATTGAAGCAGACGTGAGCTGCGCCTAGGTGGTTGTTAGGTACTGGTTTACCGTTTGTGTCAGCGCGATCGGCATATTCAATGAGTTCAAAAGTTGTAGTTTTATCAACCCAGAGTGAGACTTGGCGGAGCTTGGCGCCTGGCACTCCAACGCCTTTTTCAAGTTCTGGGCCTTCAAACCAACCTGTAGGTTCATTTTGAAATTGGAACCCTAAAATGTCATGATAAAAATAGATTGATCGATCGAGGTCGCTACAAATGAGTCCAACATGGTGGACATAGTTCATCTTCATTAATTCATCCCCTGTTTAGTAGTGGCAAACATCCAAATGAGAATATACGCCTAGAAGGGGGGGGTGTACAGCCCCTGTAAACACTTTTATACTGGCTCAGTGCCCAATTCGGGCACTACTGCACGGTAGGTTTAACCACCAGCCGAGGCAAGAAGTTCTAGTTGGAATCAAAAAAAGGAGAGTGATGTCTGACGCGATTGCATATCTTGGCTCTCGATTAAGAGAGATACGACTTAGTTCAGGCCTTTCCCTTCGTGAGATAGCACGCCAACTAGATGTTTCACCCTCATTTATTTCTCAAATTGAAAATGGTAAGTCACAACCATCAGTAGCAACTTTGTATGCATTTGCAAAACTTTTAAACGTTCCTGTCGATGTTCTTTTTCAACCATCTACAGATGACTTAGTTGTACCAACTAAGTCATCAGATTCTGAAGTAAATCGTAAAAACCTTGCACACCCAACGAATGCATGGGAAGGCTCTAAAGCGAGAATTTCCTCGATAAATCCTAATAATCGCAGTCTGATTACAATGGACTCAGGAGTGACTTGGGAACGTTTAGCTGCCACAGCTGAAGAGTCAGTTAATTTTATGGAAATTAACTACGCACCAGGGGCTGAAACAAATAAGTCTGGAGAAATGATCTTTCATGAAGGATTCGAATATGGATATGCCCTCGAAGGTGAATTAGAGGTCACTATTGGTGATCTAGTACTTCAACTTTCAGCTGGTCACTCTTTGGGTTTTGATTCCTCCATCCCTCATAGATTTAGAAATATTGGGCCCAATAAATTCCGTGGAATCTGGTTCGTCCATGGTTGTACCGTGAATCATTCCTAGCCATTAAAAAGCCTTCCAAAGGCGCTCTCAGAGCTGAAAAAACCTTGACACCACTGTTTTGCTGGTGTTAACTAGGAGAGAACATCTAGCCCGAAACGGGGTGGATTTATCCCTTAGGAGTATGTAATGGCAATCGCAACCTACGGAACCAATGGCGTTGATTGGGAAAACCGAGTTGATTTCGAGCGTCTGCGTAAAGAACGCCTTGCGCGTCTAAAAGCTGAACTCGAGAACTCGAGCCTAGGCGCACTCCTAACTTTTGATTTTCACAATATTCGCTATATGACCTCAACGCATATTGGTACGTGGGCGATGGACAAGATGATTCGGTTTTCAATCTTGCCTCGTGGGGGCGAGCCAGTGCTGTGGGATTTTGGTTCTGCCGCAAAACACCACACAATTCAAAATCCATGGCTTGATAAAGCTCATGCAGATGCAAGTGCAAATGGCCACGGACCACACCATGATGCTGGTCCACTTATTGGATCGCGTGCCGGAATTTCAACTCTTCGTGGTGCAATTCCACCAAGTGCTGGCCAAGCAGAAAAAGTTGCAGACAAAATTTATGAAGTTCTAAAGGCTTACGGTTTAGAAAAAGAACCACTTGGTATCGACATCGTAGAACCACCAGTGCTTTTTGCACTTCAAGCAAAAGGTATCCCGGTTGTGGATGGGCAACAGTTATTTCTTGCAGCTCGCAGAATTAAAACAAAGGATGAGATCTCACTTCTTACAACCGCTGCTTCCATGGTTGATAAAGCCTATGACGATCTTTATTCATTCCTTCGCCCAGGAGTAAAAGAAAATGAGTGTGTAGGTCTAGTTGCAAAGACTCTTTATGATTTAGGTTCAGAACATGTTGAAGGAGTAAATGCAATCTCAGGTGAACGTTGCTCGCCACACCCACACGTTTTTTCAGACCGTATTATTCGCCCTGGTGATCCTGCGTTCTTTGATATCTTGCATAGTTATATGGGATATCGCACCTGCTACTACCGCACATTTGCAGTTGGCTCTGCATCTCCCGCGCAACGTGATGCATACACAATTTGCCGTGAATATATGGATAAGGCGATTGCACTCGTAAAGCCAGGTGCTACTACCGCCGACATTGTTAAGGTCTGGCCAAAAGCTGAGGAATTTGGCTTTGCTAATGAAGAAGCTGCATTTGCTCTTCAATATGGCCACGGTGTGGGACTTTCTATTTGGGAACGCCCAATCTTTAGCCGCATGATTTCACTTGATAACCCAGAAACCTTAGAAGAGGGCATGGTCTTTGCACTCGAGACCTACTGGCCAGCCAAAGATGGTTGGGGCGCAGCTCGTATCGAGGAAGAGATTGTTGTTACTGCCACAGGTTGCGAAGTAATTACTAAGTTCCCAGCTGAAGAGCTATTGGTTGCCGGTCAGCGATATTTCACTACCGGAGGCTTCCTTAATACAACTCGTGATTCACAGTCACATTTGAATACATCTACTTTTAATCACATCGGCAACGGTAAGTAAGGGTGGATCTTGGAAATGGATATGGACATTTAACCTATTCCACCTTAGTTCACCCAGGTGATACGTGGTCGGAGATGAAAAACTCCCTGATCACTTATGTGCCAGAAGTAAAGAAGCGTTTTAGCCCTGATGCACCTATGGGAGTTTCACTTCGCCTTGCAAATGCATCAGTTGAAGAATTACTAGCAAAACCTGAAGAGCGAATTTGGTTAAAGAAATTCCTTCAAGATAACCAGCTGTATATCTTCACAGTTAATGCTTTTCCGTATGGTCCCTTCAAAGGCGAACTTGTTAAAGAACGTGTGTATGAACCAGATTGGACTACTGAGGCACGAACGCAATACACAATGCATATTGCAGATATCTTGGCAGAAGTTACAGATCAATCTGTCGAGCCCACGATTCAGACGGCTCCTCTTGCTTATCGCCCTAAGGCCACAACTCCTGAATTTATTGCTAGCTTTGATGAGAATATCTATCGAGTAATTGCACACTTAATGACTTTGGAAAAAAAGACTGGTCATCGTGTCAAATTAGCTGTTGAGCCAGAACCATTTTGTTTCTTAGAAACTATTCCTGAGACGGTGGAGTGGTTTAAAGAAAAGATCTACTCACTCAAAGCTGCAGAGAAGATTGCCAAGTATTCAGGGCAACCCCTCTCAGAAGTTTTTGGTGCAACTCGGCGCTACCTCGGAATAGTTCTCGATATCTGTCACCAGTCAGTTGCATTTGAAGACATTGCCGCAGATATTGCACTACTCTCTCAAGCTGGAATCCCAATATTTAAGCTTCAAGAGGCTGCTGCCTTGCGCGTTGATAATGTAACGGCAGAAATTGTTGAAGAACTGAAGAAATACACTGGGACTATCTACCTCTCGCAGACCACAGAGCTGCGCAATGGCGTTATTACGCGCTTTTTGAACTTAGAAGATGCGATTGCCGCCTGGGATAAAGACCCTGGTCCTCGCGAATGGCGCACGCATTTCCATGTTCCAGTCTTCTTAAAAGATCTAGGCCCTTTTCAGACCACTCGTTCGGGTATTGATGACGCACTTCGAGTGCATGCCAGAACACCACTTTCTACACACTTAGAAATTGAGACCTACACCTGGGACGTACTTCCAGAACATCTTAAAACTGGCGACATTACAGAGTATGTGGTGCGTGAACTGGAATACGTTCGTGACGAGCTATTCCGCCAAATTGCAGCAATAAAATAGAGCTTTAAACTCTAAATGGATTAATTCAACGCCGCTTTGAGGTTCGCAAACTCGCTTTTGAGCTCTGTGGGCAGCTTAGAACCAATCTTGGTAAACCACTCGTAAATTAATGGAAGCTCTTCACGCCATTCATCAACATTAACAGCGGAAACTTCAGCCATCTCTGATTGTGAAATTTTCATTCCAGAGACATCAATTGCACCTGGAGATGGGACTAAACCTATAGGAGATGATACAGAAGTGTTCGCACCTTCGATTTGTTCGATGGCCCATTTAATAACACGTGAGTTTTCACCGAACCCTGGCCATAAGAATTTTCCTAAGCTACTGCGGCGAAACCAATTGACATAAAAAATCTTTGGCAATTTAGATTGATCAGTGTTCTTACCGATTGACAACCAATGATTTAAATAATCTCCAACGTGATATCCAATGAATGGAAGCATCGCCATTGGATCGCGGCGCACAACACCAACCTCACCCGTCGCGGCAGCGGTAGTCTCTGATGAAAGGGTTGCACCCATAAAGACGCCATGATTCCAATTGCGGGATTGAACTACTAAAGGAATTGTGGTCTTACGACGCCCACCAAAGAAAATAGCAGAGATGGGAACCCCGGAAGGATTTTCCCACTCTGGCGCAATTATTGGGCATTGCTGTGCAGGGGTGCAGAAACGAGAGTTGGGATGTGAAGATAATTCTCCGTTTTCTGGCGACCAGTCACGATTTCGCCAGTCGGTCAAATGGGAAGGGGGAACGTCAGTCATTCCTTCCCACCAGACATCTCCATCATCAGTGAGTGCGACGTTGGTAAAAATTGAATTTCCCTTTTCAACGGTGCGCATGGCATTTGCATTAGTTCCCCAACCAGTACCGGGAGCAACACCAAAGAAGCCAAATTCAGGGTTTACTGCATACAAACGGCCATCTTCACCGAAGCGCATCCATGCAATGTCATCTCCTAGAGTTTCAACTTTCCACCCATCAAGTGTTGGTTCAAGCATTGCAAGGTTGGTTTTTCCACAAGCAGAAGGAAATGCTGCCGCTACATAATGCGCTTTGCCTGTTGGCGGAGTGACTTTAAGAATTAACATATGTTCCGCAAGCCAACCTTCATCACGTGCCATTACAGAAGCTATTCGCAATGAGTAACATTTCTTGCCTAATAGAGCATTTCCCCCATATCCAGAACCGTAAGACCAAATCATGCGCTCTTCAGGAAACTGAGTGATGTATTTAGTTGCATTACATGGCCACTTAACATCTTTTTCACCGGCAAAAAGTGGTGCACCCACAGAGTGGAGTGCACGAACAAATTCTTTATCAGTACCTAGCGCTTTAAGAACTTCACTACCCATGCGACTCATAATGTGCATAGATGCAACTACGTATGGGCTATCAGTGATTTGAACACCGAACATTGGAATTGTTGCATCAAGAGGCCCCATACAAAATGGGATGACATACATCGTGCGTCCGCGCATACTTCCAAAGTAAAGCTGCTCCATAATCTCTTTCATCGCCGTGGGCTCCATCCAATTATTGGTTGGACCGGCATCTGACTCATTGACCGAGCAGATGTACGTGCGATCTTCTACGCGCGCAACGTCAGAGGGATCAGATGTGCACCAAAATGAATTTGGTTTCTTCTTTAATCGTGTAAAGGTCCCAGATTCGACGAGTGAGGAGGTAATTTCATCCCATTCGGCAGAAGTCCCGGTGCACCAGTAAATTTCCTCAGGCTGGGTACGCCTTGCCACCGAATTGACCCAATCAACAAGCTGGGTGTGGGTCGTTGGAGGGGGAAATGCCATGATTGACTCCTTAAGGGCTCCGTTGCCGTGCTTGGAGTGTAAAGTATAAGTGAACACTTCAGTAAAACTGCTCACTGCCATTTACTTAGCCCACGCTAGCCCTCTGTAGGGCATCTGGGGCAAAACCAATGGGAGTTGCTATAACTATGATTACGCCAGATCCCTCGTACGGCGTTATCCGTACTGAACTCCCCCAGGGCAGGAATGCAGCAAGGGTAGGTCCGCTCTGGCGGGTGTGCGAGGGGTCCTTTTAATAGGGTTTAGTAATTGGAATTGCGTCGAAGAGTAGAGGAGAGCAAACGATGTCTTTAGCGTTGTATCGCAAGTATCGTCCCTCTGTTTTTGCAGATGTCATCGGACAAGAACATGTAACTGT
>ENA-OUVC01000767-OUVC01000767.1-marine-metagenome-genome-assembly--contig:-NODE-767-length-20086-cov-3.481383_pt1 | contig 20086 bp, 15 predicted proteins | sample MGYA00248622_ERZ508571 | MGnify/ENA primary metagenome ERZ508571 (study PRJEB26236, sample SAMN06267175) | marine metagenome | isolation source: Columbia River Estuary | place: USA:Columbia River Estuary... | reverse complement strand
TAAAAGGAGCAAGTTCTTTGAGTTCCATATTTTAGTAAGCTTATATTTTTATTAAAGATACAACACGCTTTATTTTTAAAAAAAGAAATGGACTTCTGGTATGCAATAAAAAACCCACCGATTAGGTGGGTTTATTATTATGCTTCTGTTTTCATCATTTTAGAATATTTGCTTCGTTCGTTTTCATCTAATAAAATTTTACGTAAGCGAATATTTTGTGGTGTTACTTCAATACACTCATCTTGTTGGATATACTCCATACACTCTTCTAAAGTTAATTGAATTTTAGGCGCAATAGAAGTTGCCGCATCAGAACCAGAGGCACGATGGTTAGTTAATTTTTTTCCTTCAATTGCATTTACATTCAAATCTCCTGGTTTGATATGTTCTGCAACAATTTGTCCTGCATAAACATCTTCTCCTGGATCTACAAAGAATGAACCACGATCTTGTAATTTATCAATAGAATACGCTGTTGTATTACCTGTAAACTTACTAATCAATACACCGTTGTTTCTACCTGGTATTACACCTTTCCATGGTTTATACTCTCTAAAGCGATGTGCCATTACAGCTTCACCTGTAGTAGCAGTAAGCATTTGAGAACGCAAACCAATTAAACCTCTACTTGGAATATCAAATTCTAAATGTTGCATTTCACCTTTGGTTTCCATGATCAACATTTCACCTTTGCGTTGTGTAACTAAGTCAATAACTTTACCGCTAAACTCAGACGGAACATCTACCACTAAGGTTTCATATGGCTCACATTTTTTACCATCGATTTCTTTAACGATAACTTGTGGTTGACCAACCGTTAACTCATATCCTTCACGACGCATCGTTTCAACTAATACACTCAAGTGAAGAATACCACGACCAAACACTAAAAATTTATCCGCATCATCGGTATCTTCTACGCGTAGCGCTAGATTTTTTTCTAATTCTTTATACAGACGATCTCTAATATTTCTACTCGTTACAAATTTTCCTTCTTTACCAAAAAACGGTGAGTTATTAATGCTAAACTGCATGTTCATCGTTGGCTCATCGATAGGAATAATTTTAAGTGCTTCTGGATTTTCAAAATCAGCAATAGTTTCACCAATTTGGAAATCTTCAATACCCACTACTGCACAAATATCTCCAGCTTTTACTTCTGTTACTCTTTTCTTACCCATTCCTTCAAACACATACAATTCTTTTACTTTTCCTTTTGTAAATGAACCATCTAATTTACACAATTGGATATTTTGATTTTCTTTTACCGTTCCGCGGGTAACTTTACCAATTGCAATACGGCCTAAGAAAGAAGAATAATCTAATGAAGTAATTTGTAATTGAATAGTTCCTTCGCTTGCTGTTGGCGGTGGAACATGTTCTAATATACCATCTAATAAAGGAGCAATACCTTCAATTTGAGTTAATGAATTATTGAACCAACCATTTTTTCCTGAACCATAATAAGTAGGGAAATTCAATTGGTCTTCTGTAGCATCTAATTGGAAAAACAATTCAAATACAGCATCATGCACTTCGTCTGGTCTACAGTTTGCTTTATCTACTTTATTAATAACTACGATTGGGCGTAAACCTAAGTTTAATGCTTTTTGTAATACAAAGCGTGTTTGAGGCATTGGGCCTTCAAAAGCATCGACTAATAATACTACACCATCTGCCATTTTCAATACGCGCTCTACTTCACCACCAAAATCGGCGTGACCAGGCGTATCGATTACATTAATTTTTACGTCTTTATAATTTACTGCGATATTTTTTGCAAGAATGGTAATACCTCTTTCGCGTTCCAAATCATTATTGTCCATGATAAGCTCACCCGTTTCTTGGTTGTCTCTGAACACTTTGGTAGCGTGAATAATTTTGTCGACAAGGGTAGTTTTACCATGGTCAACGTGTGCAATAATGGCAATGTTTCTTATTTGCATGAGATTGAATTGCAAAAAGCAAATTTTACTTTTTGACTATTTTGTTAATGAGGGCGCAAAGGTACGGAAATAAACCGAAATAGTGTTATTTCGGCTCATTTAAGTAAAGAGATAAGATAAATTTAATCTCTAATCGGGGGCGGAAATAGGCAATTAGTTTAAAACGGCTTGATGAAACAGTTCAAAATTAGGTATTTGAACTTTAAATTGGGTTTTGTCGAACAGATTTTCCATGGTATAATAACCTCTCATAGATCCCACTTCACTTTGTAAGTTACAAATAGAGGAATAGGTGTAAGAAGCACCTGGCTCAATAATCGGCTGTTCGCCCACAACTCCTTCACCCTCAACTATTTTATAGGTTCCTACGCTGTCAAAAATGGTCCATTTTCTAAATAATAATTTAACAGGCACTTGCTTATTATTTACAATGCTAATTTTATAAGCATAAATGTAAACCTGCTGTTGCACATCAGACATTTCTTCAAAAAATCTTGTTTGAACACTAACTGTAATACCGTCTGTTGATTTTTGTACCATTTTCATTATGTAAACTTGCTAAATTAAAGTTACATGATTTTTAAATAAACAACAATTGTTCTTTAATTAATTCTTGCTCATAGCCTTTTTGTAATAAATACTGTTGGATTTTGGCTTTTCTTTGCCAAGCAATGGTGGTGGCTTTATAATCTTTATTCTTTTTTTCAATTAGGCTTTTTAAAACCTTTTCGTAATCGAGATCACTTATTTCCTTCATAGATTTACTGATGCAAAAATCAGAAACCTTCAATTGCCTCAATGCATACTTAATTTTAATTTTACCCCATTTTTTATTTATAAAATGACCGCGGGTATAAGCATTAGCAAAGCGCTGCTCATTTAAAATATCTTTTTCAATAAGGGTGGCTATCAAACATTCTACTTCTTCCGAGTTAGCACCCAAGGTGTATAATTTATCTCTAACTTGTTGATGACATCGCTCCTGATAATTACAATATTGCTCAATTGCTTGCTCTATAGTATTCATTCAACTAGTTGATTATTAATTGTTTATCTTATTTTTAAGGAGTTCAATAAAATCTTTTTGACGCTTTACTTGTGTACTTTCTTTTTTGGCACTGTTAAGCCATTGTATATATGCTTGCTTATGCGATGGACTGAGTTTTTCAAAATAAGCCCAAAGTTCTGGATGGAGTTGTAGTATTTTTTGAATATCCATTAGCGCATATTTATCTACCCATATATACCATTAATATCTGAACATCGCTTGGGTTTACACCACTTATCCTGCTTGCCTGACCTAAGGTTCTAGGTTTAATTTTGATAAACTTTTGTTTTGCTTCGGCAGATAAGGCACTTAGTTTTTCGTAATTAAAACTATCTGGGATTATTAAATCTTCTAGCGCTGCCATTTTCAAGACCAATTCTTTTTCTTTTTCTATATAAACCTCGTATTTGGTTTGAATCTCTACTTGTTCTAATACCAATTCATCGGTACAATTTACTTCTTTTGCTAAGTTGGGTATTTGATTAATCAACTCTTTTAATCCAATATTAGGGCGCAGGAGCACCTTTTCAGCCCTGGTTTTTTCGTTAAGCGGACTAGATCCTTTTGCAATTAATAATGCATCTACCTCCTTAGGCTCTACCGGGAAAGATTTTAATACGGCTTTAGTATGATTAATTTGGTTTATTTTCTCTTCTACCAAACGCATTCTATCTTCTTTAGCTAAGCCAATACGGTGTCCTAATTCCGTTAAGCGTAGATCTGCGTTGTCTTGTCGGAGTATGGTACGGTACTCTGCACGACTTGTAAACATTCTATACGGCTCATCGGTTCCTTTATTAATCAAATCGTCAATTAATACACCAATATACGCATCGCTTCTTTTCAAGACTACGGGCTCTAACTCATGGGTTTTGCGATGAGCGTTGATTCCCGCCATCAAACCTTGACAAGCGGCTTCTTCATATCCTGTTGTACCATTAATTTGTCCAGCAAAATAAAGGTTCTCAATTAATTTAGTCTCTAAAGTGAATTTTAATTGTGTTGGTGGAAAATAATCGTATTCTATGGCATATCCTGGTCGGAAAAACTTGCATTGCTCAAAACCCGGCACTCTTCTAAGTGCGTCAAACTGAACTTCTTCGGGTAAAGACGTACTAAATCCATTCACATAAATCTCGTGGGTATTCCATCCTTCGGGCTCTACAAACAATTGATGACGTTCGCGTTCTGCAAAGCGATTTATTTTATCTTCAATACTTGGGCAATATCTAGGTCCGGTTCCTTGAATACGACCTTGATACATGGGTGACTTATCAAAACCTGTTTTTAAAATATCGTGTACTTCTTGACTGGTGTGGGTAATCCAGCAACAGCGTTGCTGTGCTGCCGTTATTTTTTGAATAGGTAGATAAGAAAAGCCAACTATTTCTTCGTCTCCCTCTTGAATTTCCATTTTTGAATAGTCTAAGCTTCTTCCGTCTACCCTTGGTGGTGTTCCTGTTTTTAATCGATCTGCTTCAAAACCTAATTCCACCAACTGTTCGGTTATGCCCGTTGCTCCTTTCTCGCCCATTCTTCCGCCTCCAAATTGCTTTTCGCCTACATGGATAACACCATTTAAAAAAGTACCACTGGTTATAATTACTGATTTTGCTTGTATTTCCAGGCCCATTCCGGTTACTACTCCACAAACTGTTCCACGTGAAACAATAAGACTATTTACAGAATCTTGCCAAAAATCTACATTAGGTGTGTTTTCTAATAATTCTCTCCAAGTTTGTGCAAATAAATGGCGATCGTTTTGAGTACGTGGACTCCACATGCCTGGACCTTTAGATTTATTGAGCATTCTAAACTGAATCATGCTCTTATCGCTCACAATGCCTGAATAACCACCTAAAGCGTCTATTTCTCTTACGATTTGCCCTTTGGCAATTCCACCCATAGCTGGATTACAACTCATCTGTGCAATGGTTTGCATATTCATGGTAACCAACAACACTTTTGAACCCATATTAGCAGCGGCTGCGGCTGCTTCACAACCAGCATGACCAGCACCAACAACTATTATATCGTATTTTGAAAACATAGGATGCAAAGTTACAAATCAATTGTTTATACTACACATACTAGACAAAATTAATTTTTGTTTCACGTGGAACATTGTATTTTTGCTCCATGAATCGATTACTTACCTTGCTTCTTATAATGTTAGTACATTTCTGTAGTGCACAAAGAAAATTATGCTTAATTAAGGCTGATAAAATAATAAGTTGTGATAGTGTCAATTCAACGTATACCTGGGCTTTAATAAAAGATGGACGCATTAAGCGTTTGGGTAGTGGGGAGTTTAAATCCAGTGAAAAATTTGAAACCATAACCTTTAATGGAGTTGTTTACCCTGGTTTCATTGATGCTCATTGTCATTTTGCAGCATATGCACTGGATAAATACAAATGCAACCTATATAATACTAGTTCGTTCGAAGAAATCATTAAAAAACTAATCGTTTATAATAAGACGAATCCATATGGTTGGATCTATGGAGTGGGTTGGAATGAATTTAATTGGATAAAAAAGGAAGTACCCTCAAAAGAGTTGTTAGATTCTTTATTTCCAAATAAAGCAGTAATATTGAAGCGAATTGATGGGCATACGGTTTTGTGTAACCAAAAAGCGCTGGATGTAGCACAAATTACTCTAAAAGATAGTAGTATTTACAAAGATTTGATGGGAATCAACAAAAATGGCGCTCTTACAGGTATAGTAAAAGAAGCTTTAGTAGATAAAATTGATGCTTCGGTAGGACTAATAGATAATAAATATGCCAAAAAGGCTTTAAAAGAAATGGAGCAACACTTCTTTGAAAACGGATTATGTGGATTGGTAGAATGTGGTATTGATTCCTTTACTCAAAATATTGAACAACGCTTATACAATAAGAAAGAGCTTATTATTGGAAATTATTACTTTACTAAAAATGGGGGTTTTCCTCCTGAGCAAGAAAATAATCACAATAACTTTTTATTTAAAGGGATAAAAGTATATTTAGATGGAACTTTGGGCTCTAAAAGTGCTTGTTTATTAGATCATTATTTAAATACTAACCAAAAGGGAATATTATTGGTGGAGCCTGAAAAATTATTTAAACTATGTAGCTTAGCTTATAATAATAAATGGCAACTAGCCATCCATGCTATTGGAGATAGTGCTAATAGGGTGGCATTACAAACCATGGGGGTTTTTACATCTAATAAAGATCTGCGCTGGAGAATTGAACATGCTCAAGTAGTGGATAGTGCTGATTTTCAATTATTTGCTAAATATTCAATCATTCCCTCTGTGCAACCAAGCCACGCTATAAGCGATCATGCTTGGATTAATAATGTGCTTAATAAATATACTATTGAAAATGCATATCAGTACACTAAATTATTAAAACAATTAGATTGGATGCCATTAGGTACTGATTTTCCTGTTGAAAAAATAAATCCAATAACAACGTTTTATAATGCAGCTTTTGGATTAGATATAAACAAGAATAGTAATTTAGAAATTATTCAGCCAATTAACAGAGTTGCTGCATTAAAGGGAATTACTATTTGGGCTGCAAAAAGCGTATTTGAAGAAAAAAATATAGGGAGTATAGAAATGGGTAAAAAAGCAAACTTTACCGTTTTGTCTACTAATCTATTAGAAGATGAACCTGTAAAAATAAAAAATAGCACTGTTATAAGCACTATTGTAAATGGAAAAATTGTATATAAAAAAGGGAAGTAAGCTAACTTACTTCCCTTTTTTATAGAAATTAATTTTTTATTTATTTCATAATTACCACTGGGCGCACTGCAACACCAGTTCCATTATTTATAATTACGTAATAATTACCGCTTGGTAATTTCTCCGTATTAAATGTATAAGTTCCTGATTTAGTGTTAGTTAAAACATCTTTAATTACTGGTCTACCAAAACCATCCACTAATCGAACATTTACTTTTTCTGCAGATTCTAATAAATCAAAATCAACTTTAATAAAATTAGTAGCAGGGTTAGGGTAAGTACTTAACTTAGAATAAATAGGTTTTAACGTTTCTGTACTTGTAGTAACTGGAATAGATTTAGAAATATGTAATGGAATAGCTGGAACTAAACCTTTCTTTTGTTGAGCAAAACGAGCAGAATCTACATAAATAGCATCAAAAGGATTCATTGAAACTACAACTGAAGGATCATTACCAAAATTATTTTGGTTCATATTAGTAATAGGTGCAAAAAACTCATAAAAAGGAGTGTTAGGCGTAACTTTTGTTCTAGCATACTCTCTAACATAGTAGTTAGAAGAACCATCAACACCTAAATAAAAACCAGTAGGTAAGCTCACACATACCCAATACCATGAATTACTATCTAAACGAGCAAAAGGACGTGAAGAACCATCAACATTAATGAAATTAGCAGAATAAATTTTAAAGTTAGAGTCTGCAGCAGTAAAGCTTCTAGTTGCAACACCAATCATATTTAATTCACCAGTTTCAATAACTGAATCTTTAGGTTGTGAATTAGAACCATCAGTCCACTTCATTAAATAAATTTCGCAAGTTCCTAATGCATCTAAAGTTGGTGATGTAGAGCCTGCAGAAACAGTAAATTGAACTCTTCTAGCAGCATAACCACCATTAGCGATATAATATAAGGGACCCCAAGACATATCTGAAGCAGAACCAAATGCATAACCACTTCCAACAATAGGTTCACCTTTTACTAAATCATATTTACCTTTAGAGAAAATAGAATCCGTAACAGTAAGAGTAGTACTGCCGCTATTATTATTTAATAAATTATCCGTTTCATTTTGTTTTACTGTAAAATCTACTTGATAAATTCCAGTAGAGGCTGTATTAGGTAAATTAAATTCGCCTGCTAAAGGACAAATTATAGAATCTAATGTAGGGAAACTAGCTAATGTTACACTAGAATCTTTTCTAATTAAATTAGATTGACCATTAGTAGGTGTAAAAGATAATGTGCTTACTAATTTAACGCCTGTTTGGGTATTGTTACCAAAATTTGCAACATAAGCAGCTGGGATATAATTATAAGCTGGAGCGCTTGTATTTCTTGTTAATTGATTTTGTGGAATCATTGTCGCATGAAATAAACTTAAGCCATTATTAACTAAGGCTAAATCATTATTAACATTCGTTTTCCATAACGAAATATTCATTGTAACTGTTTGACCAGCAGATAATTGTGCATTAATAGCATTTCCATCTGCTTGAGAAATCATAATAACAGGTATACTTGGATTAGGTGTTCCTGTACTAGACATACCAATTGGTCCGCCAGGAATGTTATTAACTATAACACACGCAACAGCACCAGCTTGTTGAGCATATAAAGCTTTTTGATGGAAGGTAATACCACCACCTCTATATACTAAAGCAATTTTACCATTTAAAGCACTAGCATTCGTGTAAGGATTATTACCTAAAGTATCAATAGCTTTAACCACACTAATACCATACCAACTTGAATCTATAGCACGACCCCAATCACCACTACCATCTCCATTATTTCCTATTGTGTATTCTTTGATTCCCGCTATAGAAACAGGAGCTGTAACGGCTACATTCTTTCCAGCTTGAGATACAAACCAATTTGTCTCTGCAGCACTACCAAAGAAAGCAGGAACTTTCTGTGCAAATAAATTTACTGAATTAACTAATAAAGTAAATACGATTAATGATCTAAATATTCTTTTCATAAAATTTACAGATTATAAGATTAAAGGTAGGAATTAAAAAATAATAAAAAAATAATTTTTGAGAAATTAATCAACGAATACAACTTATAGAATTAATAATTTGATTTAAATTTTTTAAAGAATCTATTATTATTAGGTATGTTAATTTGGGGATAATAATCGAATTAAATTACTTTTCTTTATTTACTAACATAAAATACACAGGTTATTCTATTACTTAAATATTTAAACTAGTATAAATCCACAATATTTAATGGAATGTGAGTTTTAAATTTGTTTATAAAAATTGAACTTTTATGTGTTAATAGTATAGCTTAAAAAAACCAATTTTAGGGGTAAAACTTGCTGATAGATTAATAAATTTGTAATAAGAAAAAGTTATAAAGAATATATTCACAACTTATTAAGGGATAATTAAGATTAAAAAGATAAATACTAATGTACATTTATTACCAATAAACTTATAAATAGTATAAAAATTACCATTTTTTCAGTTAAATTTGCCTTCCTTTATAATAAATAATACAAAAACACCCACTATGGCTGTAATTCAAACAATTAGAAATAGATTCGCAAAATTAGCAGGTTTTACTATTGCAATTGCATTAATTGGTTTTATACTAATGGATGCTGCAAGTGGAAGATTTGGTGATATGTTAGGTAAAAATACTAGTGCTGCAAAAGTTAATGGCACCTCTATAGATGCCAAAGATTTTGCTTTAAGAGCTCAACAATATGAAAATTTATACGAAGTTTTCAGTAAAGGAAAACCTGTAGACGATGCTATGCGTGCTCAATTGCACGAGCAAGCTTTAAAAGAACTCATTTTTGAAGCTATTTCAGAAAAAGAAGCAGACGAATTAGGTATAACTGTTACAAAAGAAGAGGAAAAAGAAGCAATTCGTGGAGCAAATGCTGATCCTATGATTCGTCAATACCCAGCATTTACTAATCCGGAAACAGGTATGTTTGATCCGGCTCGTATTGCTCAATATGAAAAACAATTACCTCAATACGATAAAACAGGAAAAGAAACAGAAACTTGGGAAGCTGTTAAAGCTTATGTGGTGCGCTCAAGAAAAATCCAAAAAATAAACAGCCTTATTATTGGATCTGTTTATACCCCAAAATTTATGATGGAGCAATCTATTGCTGACCAAAATAAATTAGCTAATTTAAAATTTGTAAAAATACCCTATAGCTCAGTTAATGATGATCAGGTTAAGGTTTCAGAAAGTGATTTAAATGATTATGTACAAAAACATGCCAATCAATTTAAATCTAAAGAAGAAGCTCGCTCAGTTGAATATGTAAGTTTTGATGTAAATCCATCTTCTGAAGATACACAGAAAGTAGTGAGCATTATTAATGATTTAAAAACTAAATTAATCGCAAGTACTGATGTAGAAAGTTTTATTAATAGAAACTCTGATTTCCAATATAACGACCGTTTTTTATCTAAAAAAACATTTACATCAAAATATGCGGATACCATTTTAGCTTTAGCTAGTGGAACGGTATATGGTCCATATATGGAGGGTAACTCTTATTTTGTCGTAAAAGTAATGGACAAAAAATCTTTACCTGATTCTGTAAGTGCAAAACACATTTTAATTCAACCCAACCAAACAAGAGACGATAGCGCATCTAAAAAGATGGCAGACAGTATAAAATTAGCTATTGCATCTGGTGCTAATTTTGATTCATTGGCGATTAAATTCTCTGATGACCAAGGTAGTAAAGTGAAAGGTGGTGATTTAGGCTATTTCACTAACGGTATGATGGTAAAAGAATTTAATGATGCAGCTTTTAATGGCAAGGTTGGTGATTTAGAAGTGGTGAAAACACAATTTGGTTATCATGTTATAAAAATTACTGACCAAAAAGCTTATGCAAATAATGTTAAGTTAGCTGTTTTAGCTAAGGCATTAGAAGCAAGCACACAAACAGATCAATTATTATATGCTAAAGCAAATGAGTTTGCTGGAAAATATACTACAGAAAAAGGATTTGATGAAGGTGTAAAAGCTATGCAATTAAACAAACGCTCTATTCCATCTTTAAAATCAAGTGCATTCCAAGTTGAAGGTATTAACAATGCAAGAGAATTAATGCGTTGGGTTTTTGAAGCAAAAAAAGGAGATGTATCTAGTGTGTTTTCATTAGACAATAGATATGTAATTGCTAAATTAGTAAGTATTCAAGAAGCTGGAGTTACTAATCCAACAGGTGAAGTAAAAGCAAGCGTTGAAACTATTATTCGCAACGAAAAGAAAGCGGCATTACTTTTAGAAAAATATAAAAATGCAAGCTCTTTAGAAGCGGTTGCTAACGCAAGTAAACAAGCAGTATTAAATGCAGATTCTGTAAATTTTGCTAATCCATTTTCTGCAAACTTAGGATTCGAACCAAAAGTAATAGGATATGCATTTAGCGATCAATTAAAGTTAAACGCGGTATCAAAACCAATTAAAGGTGCAGATGGATTAGTGTATATGATGGTAACAAATAGATTGAGTGCAAATAAAGTACCTAACCCAATTGAAATTATGCAACAACGCGTGACCACCGATATGCAAACTAAAAATTATATCTCCGGAAAACTTGAAGATATATTCTTACAAGGGGGTACTATTAAATACAATGTTAATGTTCTTTATTAATATAAAATAGCGACCCACGGGTCGCTATTTTTTTCTTAACGATTGTACCTTTACATAAAAAATAAAATGGAACCTATTGTAAATAAAGTAGCAGAAAGTGGATTAATTACTTTAGATCCTGTACAATTTTTACCCACTCCTGAAAGTATAAAAACCTTTGATTTAAAAAACTATTTATTTAGAGAATTAATTCTAAAGGAGAAAGATTTTAGAGCTGCACTAAAGGAAACAGATTGGAGTGTTTATGATCAAAAACAGGTTGCTGTTTTTTGCAGTGTTGATGCAATTATTCCCGCTTGGGCCTATATGTTGATAGCGAGCTACTTACCAAAGGCTGCAACCATTTTTTTTGGTACTGAGCAACAATTACTAGATGCAATTATTGCAGAAAACATTAAACAATTTGAAATTAACCCCTACAAAGATCAACGCATTGTAATAAAAGGATGTGGAGATATTTTTGTACCGCACTGTGCCTATATGTATATCACACAAAAATTGCAGCCCATTGTAAAATCTATTATGTATGGCGAACCGTGTTCTACAGTGCCTATTCTAAAAAACAAATAATGCGTTGGTTTAGTAGTTTTTTACTCTCTTTTCTATTTTTATGCAAATTTGCAATTGCTCAAAATAGCATAAAAACATATATCGACAAAAACGGTAATGAAGTAACAGAAAAACAAGTATTCGTAAACAATAAGCTTGTATACGAAACACATGTTATTCCTAAGTTTATACCCAAGCCTATTAATCCAGATACTTTAATTAAAGATTCTATTTGGATTTTAGTAGATAAGTCGGATTATAAATTACAAGTGTTTTATAAAAAGAAATTAATTAGAAAATATCTTGCGGTATTCGGTCCTGATAGAATGCAAGATAAATGTAGGCGAGGCGATCGTTGTACACCCGAAGGTTGGTTCACTATTGTAGAAAAACATGAAAGCCACCTCTATAACAAATTTATAGGTATTGATTATCCTAATGATTCTACCTATATGAAGAGGGCTGAATTAATTAAAAAAGGAAAGATAAAAGAAACTGATCAACCCGGAGACTATGTGGGTATTCATGGTATATGGAAAAAAGGAAATAATCTAATCGAGAAAAAAGTTGGTTGGACCGATGGTTGCATTGCTTTGCGCAATGAAGATATAGATGAGTTGTATCAATTTATTAATAAAGGGATTAGAATTTATATTAGAAAGTAGGCACCTCATTTAATAAAAACTGCTCATACGCTTTTTGCCAACCTTCCCACTCTTGATCGTTACCTAATGCATAGTTATGCATAACTAACATTAACTTACTATTTGTTTTTTTAAGCAAATCATTCATTTTTGCTAGTGCTGCAAATGCTTCTTCAGCCGTCCATTTTTTATAATAATGTGCAGTAGCGTCCATAAAGCAAAAAGGATGTACGCGTAACTCCGAACAAACTTCTTTTTCTAAATCATACCATAAAAAGGAGCGGCCAGTTCCTGCTCTAAAGCCTAGTTCAGAAGCATATCCCATGCTAAAATCATCGGTTATAGAAAGGGATTCTAAAATACGATAGGTATGTGGTAATTGCAGTCGAATAAAATGTTGTCTAGAAAGAGGAATTTCTTTTTCCAAACTTTTTTCCAAAGCCTCCTTTTCATTTTTTAATATATGCTTGTTATTATAACTAAAATAAGAAGGGTGTAAACCAATATTTCCTTGATCTAATAAAATGCCCATTAATTTTTTCATCCATTTTTTATGAGGATGCACATTTCTATCGTGTGGTGTTTTTTCCAAAGCGCACAAGAAAAAGTATAAAGGCTTTAATTGAATTTTATGATGTAAATTTTTAATAAAGGAAAACGAATCGTAGGGGTCATTTTGAATAAATAATAAATAGCGGAAAATTTGTTTGCTTTCTTTAAAGTTAATCTGATAAATAGATTGTATTAGTTTTATAAATAAAACAAAAATGGTTTTTCGTTTATACTTATAAACTAAATCAATATCATAACTCGGCAAGCATCGGTACGATTTAGTTTCCAAAACGCAGGCATATCGCTGAGTTATAAATTGACTAAAGGCCAATATCCATTCATCTACCAAGGGTCTTTGCAGACAATCTAATTTAAAAAGTATACTCTCGCTAGGTGTAAACCTTTCGTGTGCATCTTTTTCTTTAGAATAATACTCTTCGTATCGGCTGATTAAAAAAAACACGGCGCTAAAAAGATCAAAAGGCAGGTCTCCTTCAGCTGCATATAAGATGGGTAGCTCATTCCAAAACCCTTCTTGTAGTGCATGTTGATATATGCCGGTGCTTTGCAGCAAACCTATAGAAGGAATGAATAAGGTGTTTTCAATTTTGTTGCCATAACTAATTACAACATCAAAACCCGTTGTAGCATCATTGGGATGAAGCAGCTCATAACTAGATTGCAAACGCTCTTTAAAAATCCAATCTAATACATAGGTAATGCGAGGACCGGCTGGAGCAATAATGGCAAAATGAGGCATTGGTTAAGCTTCGTTTTTGTATGCTTTCCAAAGTTGAGAAAAATTCTCTTTAGCAAATACGATTTCTGTTCTTCTTTTACTCCAAGATTTAGAAAACACCTTAGAGAAAACAACATTTTTTATACTTGAAGGAGCTAAATTTATTAAAGCTCTGTTTTTCATGCCATTCATCCACAATTTCCAAGCCATATTTTCACCAAAACCATTCATTCCCTCTTTAGCTGAAAAGTGCCTGTTTTCTAAAAGCATTTCGTGGATATTAATTTTTACTGGACAAGCTTGGGTGCAGGCGCCACACAAACTAGATGCATAACTCATATGTTTGTAATCATCAAACGAATCTTTCATGTTGGGGGTAATCACCGAACCAATAGGTCCGCTGTACGTAGCTCCATAAGCATGGCCACCAATATTTTTATAAACCGGACAGGCATTTAAACAAGAACCACATCGAATACAATACATACCTTCGCGCACTTCTTTTCGCTGCAGCATATTTGTTCTGCCATTGTCCAAAAGAATAACATACATTTCTTCTGGCCCGTCTGTTTCTCCCTTCTTTTTAGGACCCGTGAAAATGGAATTATAAACCGTTACTTTTTGGCCGGTACCATAAGTAGCTAAAAGTGGCCAAAAAAGAGGTAGGTCGTTTATGCTCGGCAACATTTTTTCGATACCTACAATAGCTATATGTATTTTGGGTAAGGCGGTAGTAAGTCGGGCATTACCTTCGTTTTCGGTAACACATACTCCACCAATATCGGCAAGTAAAAAATTACCACCGGTAATTCCGATTGGGGATTGGATATATTTTTCTCTTAAGTTTTGACGAGCAATTTGGGTAATTTCAGCCGGACTTAAATTAGGCTCTGTTCCTAGTTTTTCATGAAACACGCGGGCTACATCCTCTTTGCTTTTATGCATAGCCGGAGTAACAATATGATAAGGTGCTTCTCCATCTAATTGTTGGATATACTCTCCCAAGTCTGTTTCTACACTTTCAATACCATGCTCTGCTAAAAAGTCGTTTAAGTGTAACTCTTCCGTAACCATGGATTTAGATTTCACAACTTGTAGACTGTTGGTGTCTTTACATATTTTGAGTACAGCATCTAAAGCGTCTTGTGCTGTTTCAGCCCAAATTACCTTTCCTCCGTTTTTAATAAAATTCTTTTCAAAAGTCTCTAAATGTTGATCTAGGTTTTCGATAGCACGCCATTTGGTATTTTTTGCTTTTTCTCTAACTACATCCAGATGGGCAAACTGTTGTTTGCCTTTAACTACCGTTTCGGCGTATTTATCAATATTAAAAGCCAGTTTACGCTTGTGTTCCAAGTCTTGTGCTTTAATATCACTTTTCGATAAAAAGGTAGCTTTTAGTTGATTCATTGAGTGCGTAGTAAAAATTTAATCTATAATGTAAAGGTAAGAATTTGATATAAAAATAAGTAAACAAGCGTTTAAACTTATAAAACCACCGATGGTATCGCAAAGGAAAACAAACTACAAGGCCATTTTCATTTAAAACCCATACAATTTTTGTAATTTTACAGCATGCAAACAGCTGCTGAAATTTTAGAAAGTGCCCAGCAAACGCTTCGTTTAGAAGCTGAGGCCATAAATGCCATAGCACAATTCGTAAATAATAGTTTTGCCGAGCTCGTGCTCCACATCCACCAATCTAAAGGTCGTTTAGTTATATCCGGTATTGGTAAAAGTGCTGTTATTGCACAAAAAATGGTAGCTACACTTAATTCAACCGGTACGCCTGCCTTGTTTATGCATGCTGCAGATGCTATCCATGGCGATTTGGGCATGATCCAAAAAGAAGATATTGTAGTTATTATTTCTAAAAGCGGCGAAAGTCCGGAGATAAAAGTACTCGTTCCCTTCGTCAAAAATTTTGGTAATACTATTGTAGCTATTTCTGGTAACGAACAATCCTTTTTAGTTCAAGAAGCACATTACTTTTTAAATACTACAGTAGCAAAAGAAGCTTGCCCTAATAATTTAGCACCAACTACAAGCACTACAGCTCAATTAGCCATTGGCGATGCGCTGGCCGTTTGTTTATTACAGTTAAAAGGATTTACGGCTAATGATTTTGCTAAATATCACCCAGGAGGTGCTTTGGGCAAACGCTTATATATGCGCATTGCAGATCTTATGCAACGCGATGCCAAACCAGCTGTAAGCATGCAAAGCAGCTTGAAAGAAATAATTTATGAGATCTCTAATAAACGATTAGGCGCAACGGTTGTTATAGATGAGCAGGGTATGGTTAAAGGTATCATTACCGATGGAGATATCCGAAGAATGCTCGAAAAAACAACTGATTTGTCAGACATATTTGCTAAGGATATTATGACACCAAACCCTTTTGTTATGGACACAGAGGAAATGGCAACGGATGCTTTAGCCTTTATGCAACAAAAAGATATTACCCAATTGGTAGTTTTAAACAAGCAACAATACGAAGGAATTTTACATATTCACGATTTATTAAAAGAAGGAATCGTATAAGCGCAATAAGCAACATGAGTACAACACAAATAGTAGAAGACGTAGTAATAAAATTTGCCGGAGATAGTGGAGACGGTATGCAGTTAACAGGTACCCAGTTTACTAACAATACCGCTTTGATAGGAAATGATTTGTCTACCTTTCCAGATTTTCCTGCGGAAATTCGCGCTCCTCAAGGCACCGTTCCGGGAGTAAGTGGATTTCAATTGCACTTTTCAAGTAACCCAGTTTTTACCCCTGGAGATATTTGTGATGTATTGGTGGCTATGAATGCCGCAGCATTGAAAGTCAATTTAAAGTCTTTAAAAAAAGGCGGTATCATCATTGTAGATAGCGATGGTTTTGATAGTAAGAATTTACGCTTAGCTAATTATGCTGATGGTGTAAACCCTATTGAAGATGGTTCTTTGCAAGATTATGAATTACATGTTATTGATATTACTAAATTAACACGCGAATCCTTAAAAGATATTACGTTAGGTACCAAAGAAAAAGACCGTGCTAAAAACATGTTTGTTTTGGGTTTTTTATATTGGCTCTACAACAGAGACATGAAAAATACCATTCAGTTTTTGGAGGAGAAATTTGGAAAACGCCCAGAAATTTTTGAAAGCAATACCAAAGCTTTACAAGCAGGTTATAATTATGCTGATACTGTAGAATTGTTTTCTACACGATATAAAGTAGAAAAAGCACAACAAGCCAAAGGTGTATATAGAAGCATTACGGGTAATGTAGCTTTAACCTATGGATTAATTGCGGCAGCACAACAGGCAAAATTACCTTTGTTTTTAGGTACTTATCCTATTACGCCCGCATCAGATATTTTACACGAGTTAGCTAAGCATAAGAATTTTAATATAAGAACGTTTCAAGCTGAAGATGAAATAGCGGGCATTAGTGCTGCTATTGGTGCGTCTTACGGTGGAAGCATTGGCGTTACCTCTACTTCTGGTCCGGGTATGGCTTTAAAAACAGAAGCAATGGGCTTAGCGGTGATGTTAGAAATTCCATTGGTGATCATAAATGTACAGCGAGGCGGCCCATCTACCGGTTTGCCTACAAAAACAGAACAAAGCGATTTGCTTCAAGCATATTATGGAAGAAACGGAGAGTGTCCAATGCCTATCATAGCATCAAATTCCCCAAGCGACTGTTTTGATGCTGCTTTTGAAGCTGTTCGTATTGCTATTGAACACATGACCCCGGTTATTTTATTAAGTGATGGTTATGTAGCTAATGGTGCTGAACCTTGGCGTTTTCCTCAAACCAAAGATTTGAAAAACATTCAAGTAGTATTTAAAAAAGAATTGGCTGCTGATGAAGAGAAATTTTTACCGTATAAAAGAGATGAAAAACTAACTCGTCCTTGGGCGCTTCCAGGCACACCAGGATTAGAACATAGAATTGGTGGTATTGAAAAAGAAGACATAACAGGTAATATTTCTTACGACCCTGATAACCATCAACACATGGTTAAAACAAGGGAAGCAAAAGTAAATGCTATTGCAGATTATATTCCTTTACAAACGTTAGAAAGCGGACCAGAAAAAGGTGATGTATTGGTACTAGGATGGGGTTCTACAAAGGGTTCTATAAAAAGTGCAGTAAGCACCTTACAAACACAAGGTTATTCAGTAGCACATGCGCATATAAAGTATGTAAGACCGTTCCCTAAAAATTTAGCTACACTACTTGCTAATTATAAACGTATACTTATTCCTGAAATTAACAACGGACAATTGGTGAAAATAATTCGCGATCAGTTTTTAGTAGATGCAGTTGCCTTTAATAAAATAAAAGGCACGCCTATTACTAGTCAAGAATTGGTAGAAGCTATTAAAGCATTATTATAGCTTATTTTAAAGGGTGGCGTTGTTCCCAATCGCCTTCTTTACTATGTATATTTTCCAATGGTTTTTTTAAGATCCACTTAAGTAGTGGATTCGAAATGTATACAAAGGTGTGTAGATAATTAGGCTTACTACCTAATCGTGCCTTAGCTTCTAAAGCTGTTCTCCCATAAATTATCTTATCTTTTTTATGCAAGAGTGCTTGCTCTAGTCCATCGTAAAGGATGTTGAAATATAATTGGTAAACAGCATTTTTTTCATAGTCGAAGCCAATATAAAACATATCCCAAGTATGTTTAAAATTAAATGCTGAACTAAAAGCAACTAATCCCTCATTTAAAAACCAACCCCGAACAATTAGCTGTTCGCTTTCGGATGCATGTTGCAGTTTTATAAACTCTGGACTTAGCATTCCTAAACGAATAGGTTGTTTATTAGATACCTGTTGGTAAAGATTATATAATTGATCTTGATAGGTTTCAATATCTTCTTTGGTTAATATTCTTTTAGTTAAAACGTTTTCTTGTTTTTTTATTTTTCTAAATCGTTGTGCATATTTATGTTTCAGCGCTTTTTCGTAATCTTGAATACTAGTCCAGTTTTTATTCAACGCTAACTCCATAGACACATCATTTTTTAGATGTAGGCAACCATTAGAATAATTTTGAAAATAGGGTGTCAAATAAATAGGAGCATCTTTAATAAGTGCTGCACAAGCACCACTTATTTTTTGTATTTGTTGGAGTGCGTATTGATAAGCCTGGAAGGCTTCAAAGTCACTAATTGTTGGGGCTTTTACAAAAGTGCAAATATCATGTCTGAACAAATGACCGGAAACTAATAAGCTTGGTTTAGAAGTCCATAATATAAGATTACATAGGATTTTTTTTAGAGTTCCGTCTTCTTTATTAAATAGATGTTGTTTGTTTAAGCGAAGTAATTGAAAATAATGTTTACTATGCATTTGGTTATTTTTCATAACCATTACGTAGTAAAATGATAGGTTTGGTAAATGAGCAGCTTCTATTATGGCCAATTGCTCTTTTTGTAAAAAGTGATTTTCTGGTAAGTCTTCATTCCAATAGGCTGGAAGATCTTGTGCCGATTGAAAATAAATCAATTCTAATGCTTCGTTTTTATTTTGAATATGCATAGCTTATTTTAATTCTAACTCCACCGTTTCGTTGCTCTTGATAAAGAAAGGTATTCTTATTTCTTTTGGTCTATCGCCTATGCTATTATAATAAAGTACTTGATAAGCACCGGGTTGTAATTCTAATTTTTGAGTTAATAGGTTGCCACCTATGCGCACTTGCTTAAATTCCATAAATCGATCACCAGATTGAAATAACAACGCTACTTTTCCAAAATTGTTGCTATTAGTAAATTGTAAAGTGCCTGGCTCTGGAATATAAATATCTGTTATCACTCCAAATTCAAAATCTACATTTTTTCTTAAGGTAGGAAGGGTATTAATTTCTACGTAATAATTACCCGGTTCATACACTAAGGTTTCTGCACACTGCTGATAAATTGTTGGGCTATAGTCAGAACGACAATTAACAATAGCTTGATATTCTTTTACAGGTCGCTTAGGGTTGTTTTTATAAGAAAAGCGCAGCGTACCTTGACCCACTACTACGGTAATTATATTTTTTACCCCTTCTTCTATTTTCACGTTGCGGAGTACCGTGTTGCTTTGTCCAGTAATCGTTAAGGTATAAGTGCCTGCTTCAGCCGTTTGCGGATCAGGATTTCCTCTAGCATCGGTGGTTCTATAAAACTTACGAAGCACCTCACCTGTTTTTGGATGTTTTAATAAT
>ENA-OUVC01000766-OUVC01000766.1-marine-metagenome-genome-assembly--contig:-NODE-766-length-20087-cov-5.824388_pt1 | contig 20087 bp, 21 predicted proteins | sample MGYA00248622_ERZ508571 | MGnify/ENA primary metagenome ERZ508571 (study PRJEB26236, sample SAMN06267175) | marine metagenome | isolation source: Columbia River Estuary | place: USA:Columbia River Estuary... | reverse complement strand
CAGCCTCATAACCGCTGCCGCCGAACCCTCTGAACCTTAAAAAGGTCAGGGGGTTTTTTCATTATCACGAAAGACAAAAACCATGGCACCAAAGCCCACACAACCCAAGAAGATGCAGTTCGAGAAGTACTCACCGTTCATCCCGGTCGTGCTCACCGACCGCACGTGGCCAAACAACGTCACCACCAAGGCGCCGTTGTGGTGTTCAGTCGACTTGCGAGACGGCAATCAAGCCCTCATTGATCCGATGGATTCAGAGCGCAAACTGCGCATGTTTAAGACTCTCGTCAAGATGGGCTTCAAAGAAATTGAAGTTGGTTTTCCATCGGCAAGCCAGCCCGACTACGACTTTGTGCGCCACATCATTGAACAAGATCTCATTCCCGAAGATGTCACGATTCAGGTTCTTGTGCAATGCCGTGTCGACTTGATCAAGCGCACATACGAGTGCTTGCAGGGTGCGCCACGTGCCATCGTGCACTTTTACAACTCCACTAACCCACTGCAACGTCGCGTGGTGTTTGGTCTCGAGAAGGCTGGTGTCATTGACATCGCAGTCAAGGCCGCACAGTTGTGCAAAGAACTCGAGCCAACGCTCAAGGGCACCGATGTGCGTTATGAGTATTCGCCCGAGAGCTTTACGCTCACCGAGCCAGAGTTTGCAATCGAGATTTGTGAAGCGGTGATGGACGTCATCAAACCAACAGCAACGACTCCATTGATATTGAATTTGCCAGCAACAGTCGAGTGCTACACCCCAAATGTGTATGGCGATGTGATCGAGTGGTTTATTCGCACGATCAAAAACCGCAACACTGTGTGTGTCTCGTTGCACCCACACAACGACCGTGGTTGTGCAGTTGCTGCAGCCGAGTTTGGTGTGCTTGCAGGTGCCGACCGCGTTGAAGGCACACTGTTTGGCAATGGTGAGCGCACGGGCAACGTCGACATCGTCAACTTGGCAATGAACTTGTTTATGAATGGTGTCGACCCAGAGCTCGACATCACCGACATTGATGCATTGCGTCGCGATGCCGAATACTGCAATCGCCTTCCAGTTGCCGAGCGTCACCCGTATGTGGGCGACCTCGTCTACACAGCGTTTTCGGGCAGTCACCAAGATGCGATCAAAAAAGGTCTTGAGGCATTGCCAGATAATTACGACCAGTGGGGTGTTCCCTACCTGCCTATCGACCCAAAGCATGTTGGTCGTTCATATGAAGCAGTCATTCGTGTCAATAGCCAGTCGGGCAAGGGTGGCGTTGCATACATCATGAAGACCGAGCACGGGTTTGACTTGCCGCGCCGTTTGCAAATCGAGTTCTCACAAAACATTCAGCACCTCACCGAAGATTCGGGCAGCGAGATTTCGCCGGTCATGATGTGGGATGCATTTAAGAGCGAATATCTTGCAGATGTTCCGCGCTACAACTTGGTGAGTCACGAACTCAAAAGCGAGTCGGTGACTGGCAATACCGAAATCACCGCGCAGATCGATATCAATGGCAAGCGCCAAACATTTACAGGCAAGGGCAACGGCCCTATCGATGCTTTTGTGCACGCCATCCGAGCCGAGTTCAAGGGCAACCTCGACGTCAAGGACTACACCGAGCACGCACTTGGTCAGGGTTCACAAGCAACTGCTGTTGCATATGTGGAGACGGGTGATGAATCGGGCCACACACGCTGGGGTGTTGGTATCGATCCAAACACCATCACCGCATCATTGCGCGCAGTGCTCAATGCATTCGAACGCCACGCAGCTAAGCACAGCGCCTAAAGCCTCAACTAGTCTGATCACATGCAGATAATTGTTGACTTCGACATGTGCGCTGCCACAGGTGGTTGTGTCAATCAGGCGCCAGAGGTGTTCGAGATTCGCGATGACGGTTTCCTTTATGTATTACAAGAAAACCCCGACGAGTCATTGCGAGCAAAAGTAAAACTTGCCGAAGACTTGTGCCCTACTGGCGCCATCACCATCACCGACTAACACGCACAAGTACTCGTGGGCTTCACTTCCAAACTCAAATCTGCATGGGCCACAAATAATTCGGCATTGTGCGTGGGGCTCGACCCCGACATCAGCAAACTTCCAGTGCATCTCAGGGCCGATCCGCTTGGCATACAAAAGTTTTGTATCGATATCGTCGATGCCACCGCCGACACGGTGTGCGCTTTTAAGCCACAGATTGCTTACTTTGCTGCCGTCGGCGCCGAGGCCCAGTTGCAAGCAGTGTGCGACCACATTCGCACGCAGTACCCACACATCGTGCTCATCCTCGATGCCAAGCGTGGCGACATTGGTGACACAGCAACGCTCTATGCGCGCGAAGCATACGAGCGATATCAAGCCGATGCCGTCACAGTCAATCCATATTTGGGCACCGACTCTCTCGAGCCATTTTTACGCACGTCCGGCAAGGGCACCATCGTGTTGTGCCGCACATCAAACCCGGGCAGTGCCGAGTTTCAGTCGCAACTCATTGATAACGAACCCTTATACAAAGTGATTGCGCGCACTGCAGCAACCAAGTGGAACACGATCGGCGATTGCGCTCTCGTAGTTGGCGCAACATATCCAACCGAGTTAGCCGAGGTGCGCGCCATTGTTGGCGACATGCCTTTGCTTGTTCCCGGCATTGGCGCACAGGGCGGCGACATCCAATCAGCGGTCACTGCCGGCCGCACCACCAACGGCACAGGGCTGATCATCAATTCTTCGCGCGCAGTGCTCTATGCAAGCAATGGCACCGACTTTGCACAAGCAGCACGCACTGTGGCACTCACCACACGAGATGCCATTCGCAAATTCTCCAACTAAAGTTCTTCCCATGCCTCACCCGTTTTTGTCTGAAGAGTGGATCACTGAAGCACGAATTATTCGTGCAAAATACGAAGGTCAAGTTCCAAAAATCCCCATCACGATTCGCATGAACCAGGTCATCACCAAGGTTCCGTTTGGCAACGGTGACATTCAGAGCCACATTGACACATCATCCGGTGGATTTGTTATGGATCTTGGCCACATCGAAAAACCCGATCTCACTGTGACCACCGATTACGAAACCGCTCACAAAGTGTTCTTTGATCAAGATCCCCAGGCTGGCATGCAAGCGTTCATGTCGGGTCGCATCAAGGTTGAAGGCGATGTCAGCAAAATGTTGATGTTGCCATCGGTCATGCCGACGACCGATCTATCAGAGCAAGTTGCTGCCGAAATTCGCGCTATCACGAGCAAGAGTTAGATAAAAACCCCTACGGATACACTTTGCATATGGGGATGCAAAAGGTAGTTGACGTCCACGCGCATATTTTGCTTCCAGGAGTCATGGGGACTTGCGGCGCAGCTGGCCCTGAGATGGGCTTTCGTGAAAATGGCACCGAATTCTTTCGTGCTGGCGATTATGTATTAGAAAATGTTCGATTTAATAACAGCCCATTTTCGGTTCCAGCGCAACGAGTTGAGAAAATGCTGGCATTGGGCATTGATTTACAGTTGGTCTCCCCAAATCCAATTACCTATTTTTACCATCAACCCAAAAAATCTGCGATTGAGTTCAACAAAAAACAGAACGATGAAATAGCTGAAACATGTTCCACGTATAGCGAGTTAGTTGGGGCCGCTTCCCTTCCATTACAAGACCCTCAAGCATCATGCGAAGAACTCAACCGTGCTGTTCAAAAACTTGGACTGGTCTGTTCATACATTGGTACTGATGTCAATGGTCTTGCACTCTCAGACCCACAATTCGAAGAATTATGGTCCGAACATGAACGCCTCGGCGTACCAGTGGTGATTCACCCTGGCCCACGAGGTTCATATCAAACACCTGATGCTTTTTTCGACAAATGGGAACTTGATGTCATTTATGGGTTTGCCATTGACGAGGGTTTAGCAGTTTCGCATTTGTTGTTTGCCGGAGTTCTTGATCGACATCCAAATCTGCATGTACATGTTGCGCACGGCGGTGGTTTTGCCCCATATCAAAAAGGTCGCCTCATGGCAGCACTTGAAAAACGCCCGTTTGGAAAAGAGTTACTCAACAGACCGTTTGCAGATCAATGGGCACAATTGAGCTTTGATACCGCAGTTCATCGCTCTGACGCTTTGCAGTTTCTCGTCGACACCGAAGGAGTTGACCGGGTTTTGCTTGGATCAAATTTTGCAGGCTGGGATGCAGAGGATGGATACCGCCAGATGATTGAAGGACTGAATCTTCCAGCAGGCGGAGCCGAAGCAATCCTCGGTGGTAACGCTCAGCGAATCTTCAAGATCTAACTGTCTATGCCACTAAACAATCACGATCTGTATCACATTGCTTGGGTCGTTCCGCATTTGTCTGATGCCATGGAGTCATTTGGTTCAGTAGGTCTGCGCTGGGCTTCCCCAGTTGTTCGTACTGTCAGTATGCAAACTCCGACTACAGAGCCCACAGAAATTTCTATTTCAGTCACGTATTCGATTGATGACCCCATGCATGTTGAACTCATTGAACATTGCCCAGGATCCCCATGGCAGATGGAGACTTTCGGCACTCCTCACCATTTTGGTTGGTGGTCAGACAACTTGCGGTCCGATATCGCAATGCTCGTGAGCGAGGGACATCAACTCCAATCCTGGATGGTTGGAGATGACGGCCAACCATCTCGATTTGCTTATTTGCTCAACACGCAAGGAGTGCGCGTTGAAATTGTGGACAGAAAGGCTGAACCCCAACTTCGGGCTTGGTGGTCGGGCAAATCGTATATATAGACCACGTTTATAGACCACGTACTCCTCCCAGATCCGCAACTTCTCCCACATGCGCGAACACCTATATATAGGTAGCTATGTAGGTAGCATTTCTGGCAATAGGAAATAGGAGAAACCTTTGAAAACGGTCCTCATTGCCGGCGGAAACGTCATAGATGGAACAGGCTCTGCCCCACAGTCGAATACTGATGTTCTGATCAAAGGCGACCGCATTGTTGGAGTTGGCAAAAACCTTGCCATTGATCCTGCTGATATCTCATCTTCCGAAAAAATTGATGCAACAGGCCTGACGGTAATGCCTGGTTTGATTGATGCTCACGTCCACGTAACCCTTGGCGAGCCGCGCACCAATGACGAACTCTTTATGCACCGTGATGCGCCAACGTCGGCAATCCTCGCTGCTTATAACGTGAGAAAAATCCTCAAAGCCGGCGTGACTTCAATGCTCGATGTCGATGGCATTTTTAATATTGGGCCAGCACTTCGCGACTCCATCAATTCCGGCATTGTCGAAGGACCAACAATGCGCTCTGGAAGTTACGCATTGATGACTGCTGTCGGTGGCACTGCCGGAAAACTCATTCCCGACTCTGGAACGGCTGGCTACGCAGAAGTTGTTCGTAATAAAGAAGAAATGGTTCTGGCGGTGCGCCGCCAAGTCAAAGAAGGCGCCGACATCATCAAGATTCACGTAACAGGCTCCATCCCAACGCGTTCCGGAGAAATTCAGGTATGGACACGAGACGAACTGAAAGTTGTTTGCGATACCGCCCATGATCTTGGTGTGCGCGTGACAGCGCATTGTCGCGGTGACAAAGCAACACTTGATGCCGTAATGGCTGGCGTTGACATCATTTGGCACGCTTCGTTTTTGGGTGATGCTGCTCTTGAAGCAATCATTGACAAGAAGGTTCCTGTAGGACCAGTGTTTACTTTTCTCGCCAATTTGTCCGAATACGGCCACAAGGCTGGTGCCACGTCTACAGCAAAATCAATTTTTGCGGGCGAACTTGAACACACTGGAGCAAAACTTCGTGAGGCCTATGACGCTGGTGTCAAACTACTCTCGGGTTCGGAGAGTGGTTTCTCAATGACGCCATATGGACATTGGCATGCACGCGAGATGGAAGTCTTTGTCCAACACCTTGGCCTTACTCCCCTCCAAGCAATCACTTGCGCCACAAAAGACAATGCAGTCGCTCTTGATGAAGATGGCGAGACGGGCTGTATTTCAAGCGGCTACCGAGCGGACGTTTTAATTCTCGATGGTGATCCGTCAAAGAACGTTTCACTTCTTGGCGACAAATCCAAATTTCGCTATTTGTATTGTCGGGGCAAACAAGTGGATCTCAGCCCAATGCCGCCACGCTCGTTGTTCAGGGGCGAACAGACTTCGAGTTGGTCTGAAGTTGCGCTCACTCGCGAGATTGCACTTTCGTAATCATTTACGAAGTACGTCTCCCAATTTTGCGCGCCACTCTCCCAAGTCGAGATAATCAAGAAATGACACGATCAATCCATCTGTTATGTCAACAGTAATTACCCCATGACATTCGACAGAATATTCTTTGCCGCTTATCCAAAAACGGTCTACTCGTTCTAGGTGTACGCGTTCACCATCAATCGCCATTGACAGTACGTCCCACTTCACTCGTTCACTTGCATGCAAAATCGGTGCAAATAACTGTTCAATTTCTGCCCGACCTGAGTATGGAGCGTGAGGCACATTTTGATACGTTGCATTCGTCGCAAAACATGCGGCCACTGCAAATGCATCACGTGATTCAACGGCATCAAGAAATGCCCGAATGACCGTTTTTGGCTCTATCGTTTTGCCCAAGGACTTTACGGTAATGGGGGAAATGCGATGAAAAACGCAATCGTCACGGGTGCTGCTCGCGGAATCGGTCGTGTCATCGCAAACCGCCTGGCCGATGACGGCTGGCGGGTTGGTCTTGCCGATATCAGCATTGCTGCAATCGAAAGCGAAGAACCACTTCGGCCGAACTGCGTAGCCCTAGAGGCTGATGTTTCTCATCCAGCATCCATTGCTGCAGCGCTGTCGGCATTCGGAACTACACCAGACCTGCTCGTGAATAACGCCGGAATTGTTCGCTTCGGTCCTCTCCTCACTCTTGCCCAAGCAGACTTTGAAGCTGTTGTAAACGTCAATCTTGTTGGCACGTTCAGTGCGTCACGTCAAGTTGCCGCGCTCATGATCGCCGATGGAAAACTAGGCAACATCATCAGTATCTCTTCCATGAACGGAATTGTTCCTGGTCCAAACAGTGGTGCGTACACGGCGACAAAAGCAGCGATTGCATTGATGACCAAACAAATGGCTGTCGAATGGGGTCCACAAGGAATCCGCGTCAATGCCATTGCGCCAGGCCTTATCGACGCAGGTATGAGTAATGCTGTGCATGCCGATTTAGAAATTCGCCAAGAGCGTGAAGCACGCATCCCGCTTCGTCGCTTAGGAACAGCAGAAGATATTGCAAACCTTGTTGTATTTCTTGCTTCAGACCAATCTTCTTACATCACGGGTGAAAATATTCTTGTTGACGGCGGAATTGCAATGAGCATTCTGTCTACACTCCCTCGGCCAAAAAGCGTCGACTCAGTCGGTCCGTCCAAGTAGCCATGAAAGATCTTTCAACACTTTCAGTCGTAATTACGGGTGGCGGATCAGGAATTGGTGAGGCTGCAGCGCGCCATCTTGCAAGCGGTGGCGCAAAGGTGACGATATGCGGCCGACGTGCTGACCGTGTCGAAGCAGTAGCAAAAGAAATTGGTGCAAACTGTGCATGGGTCAAGGCCGACGTTACGAAGGATGCAGATCGCAAGTTATTGATTGAGACAGCAGTAAAACACGGTGGCGGCATAGATGCACTTGTGTCCAATGCCGGAAACATGGAACGTAAACCGGTCGAGGAGTGGACAGAGGAACGTCTACAACAAATATTTAACGACAATGTGGTCGCTGGAATGATGCTCACACAAGAAGCTCTACCCCATCTTGTTAAGTCAGAGGGCGCAATTATCTTTATGGGTTCTGTTTACACCGTTCGCGCCTACCCTGGCGCCGCCCCTTACGCGGCGACGAAGGGGGCTTTGGAGGCGCTCGTGAAGGTGCTGGCAACCGAACTTGGTCCGCGCAAAATCAGAGTGAATGCTGTTCGTCCAGGCGCAGTGCCGACCGAAATCAATGTTCGAGCCGGAATTTTCACGGAAGATGCAGCAATGCAACGTTTGCAATCAATGGCCAATCATCATGCCGTTGGTCGCATCGGTACGTCTCTAGAGATCGCTGAAGGTATCGAATATCTCATTCGTGCCGAATGGGTTACTGGCACAGTGCTTGCCGTTGATGGCGGTATGGGACTAGGCGTAATATCGTGAACGTGCTTACCCTGACTACGTTTGATGATGCCAAAGAGATTTACCGTCATAAAGATTTCAAGCAGGCTCTCTACGACGCTGGCGAAGTTGTGATGGATGGAGTGCTTGTTAATTTGCACGGCGACGAGCATCGTGCACGACGTCGACTAGAGAATCGTTTGTTTCGCCGAGAGACGTTGGTGCATTACGAGCGCGATCTCTTTCCTCAAGTGATCCAAGAGACGCTTGCACCGCACGTTGCATCTGGCCGAGCAGAACTAGTTGAACTCTCCCATCAACTCATGATGAATCTTGCCGCACTCAACGCGGGTGTCGATCGACCTCTGAAGACAAAAGAAGAAACAGACAACTTGTATTCCTTCATGATGAAATTCATTGAAGGTGCCACGCTTGCACACACAACTCGCGATCCCAAAGAAGTCACGAGCGAAGTTGAAGCGGCAAAAAGCGAATTCAATGTTCAGTTTCTTGCACCTTCAATCAAGCGCCGCCAGCAACTCATTGCTGCCGCAGCAACTGACGAGACTGTCGATCTACCCAAGGACATCCTCACCGAGTTGCTTAAAAATGAAGACTCACTGCACTTGCCAGACGAAATCATTCTCAAGGAAATTGCATTTTTTCTCCTTGCCGGAGCACACACCTCGGCAACTGCGTTTGTGCGCACGCTTGACAATCTTTTTAATTGGCTCGATAAACACCCAGAAGATCGAACACTCGTGAAGACCGATCGCTCTTTCGTGCAGCGTGCAATGTTTGAAACAATTCGCCTAAATCCATCAAGCCCCACTGCTATGCGCAGGGCGACAACGGACATCACTCTCAAATCAGGAACCGTTGTTCCGAAAGATTCACTCGTCACTATCGACCTCATGTCCGTCAATAGAAGCGCTGACATTTTCGGCCCTACGGCAACTGAGTTCAATCCGCATCGTGTTATCGAAACACCAAACGTCGCACCGTGGGGTCTTTCGTTTGGTCATGGAATGCACGCCTGCATTGGTCAAGAATTAGCCGCCGGCCTATCAGAACGATCCGAAGAAACATCAGAGTTCGAATATGGGCTTGCCACGGTTGCGGTACAGGCAATGTTCGATCGGAACGTTGCTCCGAACTCAGAGATTCCCGCAAAGATGGACACCACTACGAAGCGTCCCTATTGGGGTTCGTATCACGTGATTTTTACTAGCTAGCGACCATGTCGCCCCAGCAAATCACGGTCTCCCAGTGGGAGCAAGCTCGAGGAGCACTTCGTAACCGTCATCTCCGTCAGGGACTATACGACGAAGGCGCAGCGTTGATGTCGGGTGTGATTGTCAATTTGCACGACACCGAGCACACATCACGACGACGTTTAGAAAACAGACTCTTTAGGCGAGACACGTTTGCATATTGGGAGCAAAGTCTCATCCCCCAAAACATTGTTGAAAGTATCTCCTCACATTTGTCGACAGGGAGTGTCGACTTATTGCAACTGGCGCGCCTCACTATGATGCGAATCTCGGCAGGCATTGCAGGAATTGATTTGGGAACTGACCCAAAGCGATTTGTATTACTCGCCGAGATCATGAGCAAACTCGCTCGCGCATCAAGCGTCAATCATTTCATTGGAGACAAACAATCCGTAATTGATGATGGCAATCAAGCGCTTTCTGTATTTGAAACAGAATTCTTTGCGCCAGCCAAAGCGAGACGAATTCTTCTGCTTGAGAGAGTGGCAGCGAAGCAACTTGATGCGACAGAGCTTCCAAAAGACGTACTGACAACGCTTCTGTCAAACCAGGACAATCTTTCCCTCCCAGAAGACACGGTTTTGCGTGAAATTGCATACTTCCCATGGGTTGGTTCGCATTCAACATCTGGTGCTTTCGTCAACTTGATGGACCATATTTTTCACTGGCTTGAAGCACACCCAAGTGACCGTGAACTACTCGTTAAGGACATTGCACTCATTCAGCAGTTTGGCTTTGAATCGCTTCGACTGCATCCGGCAAGCCCCGAATCAGTCCGCATTGCGATGAGCAACACACTGATCGAACCAGATCTTGAAATCCCTGAAGGAAGTCGTGTGGTCATCGACATGCAATCCGCAAATCGTGACATCACTGTTTTCGGTAGCGATGCATCCGAATTCAACCCCTATCGAACGATTCCTTCCGATATTTCACCATGGGGTCTCAGTTTTGGTTCAGGGTTTCATGCATGTATTGGGCAAGAACTAGTCAGCGGCCTCGAACGTTCGTCTACCGACACCGAAGTTCCACTCACGGGTGCGCTTGCAACCATGGCCCAAATTGTTCTTCAAAAAGGCGCAGTCCCCGACCCATCTCGACCATCGAGGCGTGACTCACAATCACTCCGTCAAAACTGGATCGAATACCCCGTCATTTTTCACTCGTAGTACCTACTACGAGTGTTCTACAACTTCACCATTCTCCGAAAATATGGTGATTGCTTCACCTGGGCAATTACGCGCCAGCTTCAATAATGACTGCAGCTCATATTCAATTACTTCTGCAATGGGTTCAGCGAGTTCTTGATCGTCAAAACGGAAAACGCGTGGGCCATCACTCACGCATTTGCCAGAACTAATGCAGAGATCTTTTTGTACTTCAATTCGGAAAGCCATAAACAAATAATACTGTTAGAGGGTGATGCCGCGAATTTGTTCGTCGCTTGAACCAACTGCCCAGTGTGCAGCCCTGCGCAACAACAACTGGTGCGAAGGGTGAGTGAGTGAAAGTTGGTCGTGACCTAACGCGCTATAAACAGAGCGGGATCCATCGTGGTTGTGCACCCACATGCTTGCCTGGTTTCCGTCCACACCAGTTGACTCTGTCAACACAATCGCTTCCGGAGAGCGAGCGACGTCCATGTAGCGCTCATCATGCACGACAAAGGGTTCAATTCCGTCCACTATGGGGTGCGCTGCGACAACTGAGATCTCAACATCGCCTGGTTGGGGATGGTGAGATTCATCCCAGTTCCATGACCCACCGGCCCATTCGGCCCACGTTGGCGCGTCTTCAAATGAAATGATCGCAGTATGCAGCGCAAGCAAACCAGCGCCGTTCTTTTTTTGTGACAGAAGTGCATTTTTCCATTCGTCAGAAGTAGTGCGCGACCACTGCGCTCGCTGCTCTGATGAGTAGCGAGAATCTTTCATCTGAAACCAGCATGCGTAACCGATGATCAAGTCGTAATTCTTTTGCTGCATGAGCGATGTTGATTGATCTACATCCCAAGCAATCTCGCTATCGATGTTCACTTCACATAAATTCTCAACCAAATATGGAACCGACGCTGCAAAATCATGGGCCCATCCACCAGTGATAATCAGACTCGATTTGTTTTGCATGTCGCCAACTATAATGAGCAAACGTCAGGAGAATGATTGTATGGACCTTCACCACGAATTTATTGTCAATGTCCCAATTGACAAAGCATGGGCAATTCTTACCGACATCGAACTTATTGCTCCATGTCTTCCAGGCGCCCAACTCACCGCCGCACAAGGTGAGACATACTTCGGAAATGTCAAAGTAAAAGTCGGACCAATTCTTGCCAAATTCGAAGGGCAAGCATCTTTTATTGAACGGGACGATGTTCAACATCGCGCCGTACTCAAAGGCGAAGGACGCGATGGATCTGGAAAAGGAAATGCGTCCGCACTGATTACTGCCTCGCTTGTCGCAGTAAGTGAAAATTCTTCAAAGTGCTCGGTTGAAACCGACCTCACAATTTCGGGCAAAATTGGTCAATTTGGAAGAGGTGCATTGGCCGATGTAAGCGACAAAATTCTGGCCCAGTTTGTAAACAACCTCAATACCAAGATCCTGGGCTCTTAAAACGCTACTTTCAACTTTCGATGGACCTAAAAGCGTAGATAGGCTTTTGTGATCGGTTAATCCGATTCTCAAACCTAGGGGGAAACATGAAAAAAACACATCCATTGATGGTGCGCAGTTTGTTCGCATTCTCAGTTGCTGGTTTGCTTTCACTGACCGCATGTGGAGGAAGTTCTGCAGATGATGCAGCGACCGACACAACTGCGGCGGCGGAAGTTACAGAAACTTCAGCATCTGATATTGCATCAGCACGCGTTACCAAGTACTTGCAAACGATCACAGACATCAGTCTTGGCGATGCACCTACATCAGTACCAGAAGCAAAAACCGTTTACTACATTGCATGCAGTGTGGCGGTTTGCGCAGAGATCCAAGTTGGTGTTGAAGCAGCAGCCGAGGCTCTTGGTTGGACATTCAAATCAACATCACACCAAGACACACCTGAGACTGTTGCAGCAGCATTCGATGCCGCAATCGCAGCAAAGCCAGACGTAGTCATGTCGAGTGGTAACCCACGTGAGTGGTTTGCAGATCAACTGACGACCCTGCAAAGCATGAACATTCCATTGATTTCTTGGTCGTTGCCTGAAGGCTATGAACCAGGCGATGGTATTGCTGCCAACATTTTGTCGGCAGACGACTACTACTTCTACGGCATGTTGATGGCTGACTACTCAGTAGCCAATAGTCCGAACAAGAACATTCGTTTCGTTGGCTTGCCAGTGTTCCCAGTGTTGTCACTCGTACAACAGGGCTTCAATGACGAGATCGCAGCGATCTGCCCAGACTGCAAAGTCGAGACGCAGGAAATTGCAATCTCTGATATCGGTGTCAACTTGCCAGGTCAGATCGTTTCTGCACTGCAAGCTGATCCATCCCTCGACTTCATTGCTTACGCATTCGGTGGCATGATGTACGGCGTTCCAGATGCACTTGATGCAGCTGGTCTCACCGATCAAGCTAAAGCCGTTTCTCAGGCTGGTGGACCAATGAACTTCGACTTCATTAAGAGCGGTCGTCACCAACTTGGTGAAGTTGCTCTTGCTTCCGAGTTGCTCGGTTGGCGTGCAGTTGACATGGCTGTGAGCTTGCTCTCAGGTGGAACAATCTCGAAGGCACCAGCCTCAGAGATGATCGCCGGACACGCAGACATTGGTCTCAACGGTTTGCCACTGCAGATTCTGCAGGCGGACACAATCGAAGATGCAACCAAACTGTGGCCAGGAGTTGTCGGTTTCCAAGACAAGTTCCTCGCACGTTGGGGCAAGAAGTAAACACTAATTAGTCAATATGGGGTGGCTGTCAATCCAATTTGGGCTGACAGCCACCCCTTTGACGTTTAATGGCTCCTTTTTCAGATGAATGCGACCACACCGACCCTCGATATTCGTTCAATTTCGAAGACCTACCCGGGTCAGGTAGCGCTGAATGAAGCACACCTTCAAATTTTTCCTGGCGAGGTTCACGCACTCATCGGTCAAAACGGATCCGGCAAATCAACACTGATAAAACTCATTGCCGGGTACATCAAGGCAGACCACGGTGCCGAAGTCGAATTTAGTAACGAACGTGTCGACCTATGGCGACTCTCCCCAAATTTGCGAACACAAATCCGAATAGTTCACCAAGATCTCGGTCTTGTTCCAACGCTTTCAGCAATCGAAAATCTTGGTCTTGGCCGCGGATACGAAACCGGCCTTGGTGGACGTATTAAATGGCGCGCAGAAGCGCGCCGCTGTCAAGAATTGCTCCTGCGCTTTGGGCTTGCGCCAGACGTACGCAGTCCTCTTGCCACACTCACTTCTGGCGAACGAGCCGCTGTTGCAATTGTGCGCGCGCTCCAAGATTGGAACTTTGATAAACCAGGACTACTTATTCTTGATGAACCGACAGCCGCACTTAACCGCGGTGAAGTTGATGCTTTATTCAGCGAAGTGCGCCGAGTGGCCAGCCTTGGAGTCGGGGTTGTCTTCGTTAGCCACATGCTCGAAGAAGTACTCGACCTTGCCGACAAGGTGACAGTTCTACGTGACGGCAATGTTGTCGCATCCGGCGAAGATGTGAAGTCGTTAAATGTCAGCGACCTCGTTCATCTGATGGTCGGACGTGAATTGTCGTTAGAACGCAATCGAAAAAATACAGAGCATGGTCGCGTTGTATTAGAAGCAGAAAACCTCTTTGGCATCACGCTTCGCGGAGTCTCCCTCAAAGCGCATGCCGGTGAAATCGTTGGTGTTGCAGGCCTGATCGGTTCTGGTCGAGAGGAAGTTGCCAACTGCTTGTTTGGCGTGACTCCACGATTCATGGGCAAGGTTCTGGTTAACAAGAAGAAAGTCTTCGCTCATCCGCATCAATCAATCAAAGCACGCATGGCGCTAGTTCCTGCCGATCGCAAACGAATCGGTCTCATTCTCGAAGAACGACTGGAAGACCACATTCCACTTCCACGGCTCTCTACATTGCGTAAGGGCATCACTCTTGATTACAAGCGACTGAAGTCGGATGTTGATACATGGATCAATGACATGAACATCGAGCCACCAATCCCCCGGCGCAAGATGGCTAAGTTTTCGGGCGGAAATCAGCAAAAGGCAGTGCTTGCAAGATGGCTACGCACCGACCCACAGGTGCTCATTTTGGACGAACCAACTCAGGGCGTTGACATCGGCTCAAAAGCGGCCGTATATGAGCGCGTTGAGCGCTTCGCTCAAGCTGGTGGCACCGTTGTCGTCACCTCCTCAGACACGGACGAATTAATCCGCCTATGTGACCGAGTGCTCATCATGCGAGGTGGTTCAGTTGCCTGCGAACTCTTTGGCGACGAAATAACTGCTTCGCGCATTGTGACTGAGACTCTGGGTGCTACTTCAAATAGAGTTGGCGCACGCGTTACTCCGCGCAAGGTTTCCATAGAAGTTATTCGTGAAGCGCAGCCACAAGCAGCATGGGGGAATTTGTGAAAATCAATGAAAAGACGGGAGAAGTAAAGGCCCGCCTCGTGCTGAAGAAAAATAAAGTAACTCGTCGTTGGCGTGTGAAATACGAGCGCACTGATAAACGAGACAAAATCGATAGTCGGTTTGATACTCGCCGTTCACCATTCAAACTCAAGAAACTTCATCCTCGAAACATCGGCGTTATTTATCTGTATGGAGTTGCCTGGGTATTGTTTTCTCTCTGGGTTCCGTCCACCTGGCTCACATGGCTCACCCACCGTTCGGTAATCAATCAACAATCCATCCTCATCGTTGTTGCTCTTGGCCTGCTTGTGCCTCTCTCTGCTGGCGTATTCGATCTTTCAATCGCCTCAACCGTGTCTGCTTCGGCAGTTACTGTTTCATGGCTACTTGTTGACCGAGATTGGTCAATCATCGCGGCAATAATTGCATCTCTCCTACTTGGAATCGTCGTTGGAATAATTAATGCAACGTTGATTGTGAGAGTCAAGATCGACTCATTTATTGCAACTCTCGGTATGAGTTCAGTACTCACCGCATTTTCGGTTTGGAGATCTGGCAACCGATCAATTCTTGGCTTGCCTGACGGCTACCTCGCAATCACTGACGAGTTTGTATTTGGGATCACGCGCACGGTTCTCATCGCGCTTCTTCTTGCATTTGCTTTATGGTTCATGTTCGAGCACACTGCAGTCGGTCGTTACTTCTTTGCCACCGGTGGCGGACGAGATGCAGCCAGGCTTGCAGGCGTACACACCGATAGATACATTTCTGCCGCCATGATTACTTCGGCTTTGTTTAGCGCAACCGCTGGAATTCTTCTCGCTTCTCAGTTCGGATCAGTGCAGGCGCAGTCTGGAGCCCCCTACTTGCTTCCTTCGTTTGCTGCAGCATTCCTTGGTGCAACCCAATTCAAACGACGTTTTAACGTGCTTGGCACGCTTCTTGCTGTTTTAGTTCTCCAAAGTGGCGTCAAAGGACTACAACTCGCTGGTGTCAGTGCAGTTTGGGTTGAAAACCTGTTCTTCGGCTGTGCACTGATCATTTCGGTTGGTCTTTCAACATTCCAGAAACGTGTTCATGGTGGCCAACGCCGCTGGTGGCGACGCGAAGAAAGCGGTCCTGAGTACCTGCTGGGCAGAATCCTTGGTTGGGGTTCACGTAAGGCGCCAAAAGACGGCGAAACAGCCGAACAGTGGTGGCATGATCCTTCCGATTCAGAAGGGCATCACATTAAGCCATGATCGCAATTCGTTTCCGAGTTAAAGGAGTACCTCAATGAGCCTCGTTGGTGCACGAGTTCTTCGTAAAGAAGACCCAAGTTTGCTCACTGGTCACGGTCGATTCGTTGATGACTTCGCACCTGTCAATACCGCTTTTGCACAGTTTGTTATGTCCGACCAAGCACACGCCAAAATCCTTTCAATTGATATTTCTGAAACACTGAAAATGCCTGGTGTCCTAGGAGTTTGGACAGCAGCCGATTTCACATCGTTCCCTAATCTCCCTGGTGGTTTGCCAGATCTTGAACGACCATTACTCGCCCATGATCGTGTGCGTTGGGCTGGCGAGCCAGTTGCAATCGTCGTCGCAGAAAATCGCTATCAAGCAGCAGATGCGATTCCAACAGTCGTTGTCAATTATGAAACTCTTGACGCTGTCACAAGTGTCGATGAAGCAACTAAACCAGGAGCCCCTCTGCTTTTTGAGTCAGAGAAATCAAATGTTCTCACCAAGGTGCCAATGCTTGACGACTTAGAAAAGCATTTCTCAAAATCTCATGGTCGTGCTCACTTGCGTATCGTTAATCAGCGATGCGCTGTTGTGCCTATCGAAACTGTTGGTTGTCTCGCAGATTGGACACAAGAAGGACTCACGCTCTGGGCCACAACTCAAGCGCCGCACCACTTGCGCAACAAACTTGCCTCATGGCTTGACGTTTCGCAAAACCTTTGTCGCGTAGTGGCTCCGGACGTCGGTGGTGGTTTCGGCGCAAAGATTCCTTGGTATCCAGAATTTTTCGTTGCACCGTTACTTTCTAAATGGCTTCGCAGACCAGTGAAGTTTGTGCAAACCCGCTCAGAGGCAATGGTCCAAATGACTCACGGCCGGGATCAAGTGCACGAAATTGAAGTTGGTTTTGAAAAGAACGGCAAGATCAATGCATTGCGCATGGTGATCAGCCAGAACTTAGGAGCATTTGGTGACCCAACTGGTTTGGGTCTCGCTGTGCTCACCGGCTGGATGGCTGCTGGGTGCTACAAAATCCCCCATGTCTCAACAAGTTTTCGCACCGTTGTTACCAACACCACGCCTGTCGCTGCATACCGAGGTGCGGGTCGCCCAGAAGCAACTTTTTCGATTGAGCGAATCATCGATCTTGTTGCACTCCGCACCGGTATCGACCCAGTAAAAGTTCGCCAACTCAATTTCATTCAACCAAAAGAGTTTCCATATGAAACCCACAACGAGGCAGTCGTATACGACTCAGGCGACTTCCCTCAGGCTCTGGATGAATGCTTACGCCTCCTCGACTATGACGCAGTAAAGGCCGAACAGGCACGCAACCTTCCCGACAAAACGAAGCCACTCATCGGCATCGGCTTTTCTTGCTGGTTGGAAATTGCTGGATTCGGTCCAAACGGATCGCTTGAAGGATTCGGACACCTCGCATCATGGGAATCCGCACAAATTCGAATTGCACCAGACGGCTCGGCGACCGTCTTCATTGGTTCATCGCCTCACGGACAAGGTCATGAGACATTCGTTGCTCAAATAGCATCTGACGAACTCGGAATTCCATTTGAGCGCATCAGTGTGATCCATGGTGATACAGCAACTGTCATTCAAGGCATCGGAACAATGGGTAGTCGTGGCGTTCCGACCGTTGGCTCGGCTGTGAAGGTTTCATCTGAACGGCTCATGGTTCGTGCAAAGAAAATTGCCGCCCACTTACTCGAAGCATCAGAGAGTGACATTGAAGTGAAAGACAACGCTTTCAATGTTCGTGGAACTCCTGGCAAAAAAGTCAGCTGGTCTGATGTAGCAACAACGAGCTTTCAACCACTTCGCCTTCCACCGGAATTACAGGCTGGCACTCTTGAGGAAAGACTGTTCCATGAGAGCCCTAACTTTTCGTATCCATCCGGTGCATATGCATGTGTCGTTGAAGTGGATCGTCGCACTGGCAAAACCAAGATCCGCAACATGATCGTGGTTGATGACTGTGGAACCGTAATCAACCCTTTGATGGCTGAAGGGCAAGTGCATGGTGGTGTTGCACAAGGCATTGCTCAAGCGCTTTTTGAGCAAGTCAATTACGACCCCTCATCAGGGCAGCCAATCACAGCAAACCTGATTGACTATCTCATTCCTTCAGCTCCAGACATGCCTAACTACACGGCAGGAAGAATCACCACGTTGTGTCCAAACAACCCTCTCGGCGCAAAGGGAATCGGTGAATCTGGTGCGGTTGGAAGCCCACCAGCGGTCGTCAACGCGATAGTTAATGCTCTGTCATCTTTTGGTGTCGAGCACATCGATATGCCCGTAACTCCAGAAAAGGTGTGGCGTGCAATGAACGGGAGAAAAAACTCATGACAACTGTTCGAATCACAATCAACGGCACTGCGCAGCAGCATGACGTAGAAGATCGCACCTTGCTTATTCACTACATCCGAGAGAACTCTCGTCTCACGGGCGCTCATATCGGTTGTGACACGTCAAACTGTGGCGCATGTACAGTCATTCTCAACGGACAAGCCGTGAAGAGCTGCACAGTACTTGCGGTACAAGCTGATGGCGAAGATGTAATCACAGTCGAAGGAATCTCAGGAAAATTCAATGGTCTCAGCGCAGTGCAAGAGGGTTTCAGACAAGAGCATGGTTTGCAATGCGGTTACTGCACTCCAGGCATGGTCATGGCCTGCACTGCCCTGCTAAATGAAAATCCAAAACCTTCAGAGCACGAGATTCGCCATGCACTTGAAGGAAATATTTGCCGTTGCACTGGCTACGAAATGATCGTGAACTCAGTTCGTTGGGCATCAGAGCATGGGGATGCGCAGTGATCCCCGCACCATTTACTCACGTTCGTGTATCTTCCACGAAGGAAGCCAGCGATGCCCTCGATCATTATGGTGATGATGCCAAATTGCTTGCTGGTGGCCATTCACTGATACCTCTCATGAAGTTAAGACTTGCAACACCAAGCGTGCTTATTGACATCATGAGGATTCAAGAATTAAAAGGTATTCGTCGCGAAAACGGCAACATTGTTATTGGTGCACTCACTAATCACGTAGAAATTGAGCGCTCGCCAATTGTTCAGCAATACGCACCACTGATCGCAGCTGCGGCCGCATACGTTGGTGATCCACAAGTTCGTAATCGTGGAACCATTGGAGGCTCAGTTGCCCACGGAGACTCGGCATCCGACCTATCCGGAGCACTGCTTGCAGCCAATGCAACGTTCGTTGTCAGCGGCCCATCTGGCATTCGCCAGATCCCTGTTGCCGAGTTCTTCCTTGGATTCTGGACGACCGCACTTGAGCCAAGTGATGTGATGACAGAAATCTCTATTCCAGAGGCTTCTCAAAGCCCTTGGAGCTACCAGAAATTTACTATTCGATCCCAAGACTGGGCAGTTGTTTCAGTTGCCCTCTCGGGCTCCAGAATCGTGCTTGGGGCCATGGGTGAGATTCCACTACGAGCTGAAGCGACCGAACAGGCTTTGCTCAATGGTGCAAGTGCAGAAGAAGCATCAAAACTTGCGGCTGAAAACACCAATCCTTCGTCAGATCTTCGTGCTTCAGCCGACTATCGCCGGCATCTTGCTCAAGTTCTTGTTCTCGACGCGCTCAGCGAATCTTCTTCTCGAATTTAGCGATTTACTGAGCGCACCAAACTTGCAGTAACTATTGCGAGTGCTGCGCATACAACCCCCACGAGCAAGCCATAGGAATAACTCGTAACTTTTCCAGAACTCTCAGTGATGTCGTGCACGCTGATCATCAGTGCCCCACCCATCACAGCACCCATCTGTGATATCAGTTGTTGCATTGCACTTGCCACACCCATGTCGCTCGACTTGACCGATGCCGCGAGTAGCGCTGTCAGGCTCGG
>ENA-OUVC01000763-OUVC01000763.1-marine-metagenome-genome-assembly--contig:-NODE-763-length-20167-cov-3.160080_pt1 | contig 20167 bp, 5 predicted proteins | sample MGYA00248622_ERZ508571 | MGnify/ENA primary metagenome ERZ508571 (study PRJEB26236, sample SAMN06267175) | marine metagenome | isolation source: Columbia River Estuary | place: USA:Columbia River Estuary... | reverse complement strand
ACGGGTGGATTAACGGGAGGTGCAACTGCAAGTTTACAATCAAGTATTAATGGCACACTTACCAATCCAACAAACACGGCACAAACAGCAACGTATACAGTAACACCAACGAGTGGAAGTTGTACCGGGCCTACGTTTACAGTTGTTGCAACCATTAATCCACGTCCTGTTGTTCCAAACCAAACGGCAACGATATGTAGTGGCACTGCATTTACAACATCACCAACAAATAATGCACCTACAACAATTATACCATCAGGTACTACATACACATGGACAGTAGCAACCAACACAAGTGTTACAGGGCAATCCAATCAAGCAGTAGGACAATCAAGCATTAGTCAAACCTTAACCAATACTACGAACGGGGTTCAAACAGTTGTGTACACAGTTACACCAACGAGTGGTGATGCAGGTAGTTGTGTAGGAACTAATTTTACAGTAACAGTAACGGTAAATCCAACACCTGTTATTGCTAATAAGACGGCAACAATATGTAGTGGAACTGCATTTACGGTAACACCTAGTAATAGTGGTAGTGAGATAGTTCCAGCATCTACTACATACACATGGACAGTAGTAGATAATGTTAATGTAACTGGAGAATCCAATCAATCAACGGGACAATCAAGCATAAGTCAAACACTTACCAACACAAGTAACACAGTACAAACAGTTGTGTATACAGTTACGCCAAGATCAGGCGCTGCGGGTAATTGCGTGGGTTCAACATTTACAGTAACAGTAACTTTAAATCCAAGGCCAACCATTGATGCGATTAGCAATCAAGCGGTGTGTGCAGGATCTACGGTGAGTGGTGTAACCATTACAGGAAGTGTTGCATCAACAGTGTATACATGGGCTAACAATACGACCTCTATTGGTCTTGGCGCATCAGGCACAGGCAACATAACATCATTTACAGGAACGAACGTAACCAATATACCAGTAGTAGCTACAGTAACGGTAACACCAACGTATACGAATAATGCAGTTGCGTGTGTGGGATCAACAGCAACATTTACAATTACGATTAATCCTCGTCCTGTTATTGCCAATAAGACGGCAACGATATGTAGCGGAGCTGCATTTACGGTAACGCCAAGTAATAGCGGTAGTGAGATAGTTCCAGCATCTACTACATACACATGGACAGTAGCAACCAATACAAATGTTACAGGACAATCTGATCAAGGGGCGGGTCAATCAAACATCAGTCAAACCTTAACCAACTTAACCAATACGGCACAAACAGTTGTGTATACGGTTACACCAACAAGTGGTGCAGCAGGTAACTGTGTGGGATCAACATTTACGGTAACAGTAACGGTAAGTCCAAGGGCTGCTATTGCAAATACAACGGCTACTGCATGTAGTGGAAGTAGTTTTTCAGTAACACCAACCAATGGAACAGATATTGTTCCATTAGGTACAACCTATGCCTGGTCTTCATTACCCGTTGTTACGGGTGGATTAACGGGAGGTGCAACTGCAAGTTTACAATCAAGTATTAATGGCACACTTACCAATCCAACAAACACACCACAAACGGCAACCTATACAGTAACACCTACAAGTGGATTATGTAATGGACCAACATTTACAGTTGTTGCAACCATCAATCCAAAACCTGCAATCGCTAATAAAACAGCAACTATTTGTAGTGGTGACGCATTTACGATAACGCCAAATAATAGCGGTAGTGAGATAGTTCCTGCAAGTACAACATACACCTGGACAATTTCTACAAACACAAATATTACGGGGCAAAGTGCACAATCATCTGCGCAATCTAGTATTGGACAAACACTCACTAACTTAACCAGTTTGGCACAAACAATTACATATACTGTAACACCTACAAGTGGTGCTGCAGGTAATTGCGTAGGTTCTACATTTACAGTAGTTGTTACTTTAAATCCAAAACCAGTTATTGCTAATAAAACAGTGGTTGCATGTAGTGGTGCTGCATTTAGTGTAATACCTGTTAATGGATCTGATATTGTTCCTTCAAGTACAACTTATACCTGGCTTACACCTACTGTTACAGGTTTAATGACAGGTGGGGCTGGAGGTACAACGCAGTCTTCTGTATTTGGAACGTTGACAAATTCAACGACTACTACACAAACAGCAACGTATACCGTAACACCAACAATTGGATCTTGTTCTGGTTCAACATTTACTGTAATTGCAACAATCAATCCAACACCAACTGCTAATACGCCAACTTCACAAGTTTTATGTAATGGTAGTTCAAGTACTGCCGTTACATTTAGTGGAACGGTTGCTGGTACTACCTACTTCTGGACAAACAATAATACAGCGATAGGTCTTGCTGCAAATGGTAGCGGAAATATTTCAACATTCACAGCAACAAATTCAACCAATGCACCTATTGTTGCAACCATAACTGTTACGCCAATTTATTCAAATGGTGGACAAAGTTGTTCTGGAACACCAAAGACATTTACAATAACTGTAAATCCAACACCAACGGTTGCAGATCAAACAAATATTGCTTTTTGTAGAGGTAGCTCGTCTTCAATTATCACTTTATCAGGTTCTTTGGTATCGGGTACAACGTATGACTGGTCAAATAGTAATACGGCTATTGGTCTTGCGGGTTCTGGTTCAGGTAACATTGCTTCTTTTGTAACTACGAATACAACCAATGCAGCTATTTCAGGCTTAATTACTGTTACACCAAAATATACCAATGGTGGTATAACCTGTGCCGGAGCATCAAAAACATTTACAATAACCATTAATCCTGTTCCAACTGTAACCAAGCCAACCAATCAAACAATTTGTGTTGGTGCGGGTACATTCACAGTTACATTTGGGGGGTCTTTAGTAACTAATACAGTATATAATTGGACAAATAATAATACGGCTATTGGTCTTGCTGCAAGTGGCACAGGTAATATATCTTCATTTACTGCAACCAATAATACTAATGCACCTATTACTGCAACAATTACAGTAACGCCTTCCTTTACCAATGCGGGTTCAACTTGTGCTGGCCCTTCTCAAACATTTTCGATCACAGTTAATCCTAAACCTGCAATACCAGATCAAACAGTAACTACATGTACTGGAAGTACTTTTTCATTTGCAGCTGCAAATAGTGGATCTACTATTGTTCCATCATCAACAACATATACATGGACAATATTTACAAATAATCCCAATCTAACTGGACAAACTGCATCTGCATCTGCACAGTCAACCATTTCTCAAACCCTTACAAGTTCAGTATCTTCTAATCAGGACATTGTGTATGAGGTTACACCAAGAACAGGAAGCTGTGTTGGCGATCCATTTAAATTAACCGTTTCAGTTAATAATAAAACAATCATTTCAAATATTGCACAAACTGTTTGTACGGGTGAAAGTTTTTCTATCGCTCCTTCAGGTGCTATTTCTGGAACTACGTATACATGGAATTCACCTACCGTAACAGGCGGTTTAACAGGTGGCACTTCCGGCACAACGCAAAATACAATATCAGGTACACTAAGCACAGTGTCTAATACAACCCAAAGCGCTACCTACTCTGTAACGCCTGTTTTAAGTGTATCAAGTGCATGTACTGCCAATCCATTTAGTATAGTAATTACAGTGGTTCCTAAACCAGTTATTGGAAATCAAACAGCATCTATTTGTAGTGGAAATACCGTTACAATAGCACCTGTAAATTCGGGGCAAACTATTGTACCAAGTTCTACACGTTATACATGGATCATTAAAACAGATAATGCTGATATCACAGGACAAACAGCAAATGCAACACCCGCGACTTCATTTACTCAAACATTAACTGGTACTACAAATGCGGCAAAAGATATTGTGTATACGGTAACGCCTCAAAATGGAAATTGTGCTGGTACATCTTTTGATGTTACAGTAACTGTAACACCAAGACTAGTGGTGCCTGATCAAGATCTTAATTTGTGTAGCGGAGGTACCTTTACAGTTAGTCCGGCAAATGCACCGCCTACAACATTACTGCCTGATGGAACTACCTATACTTGGAATACAAACTTAGCAGGCTTTTTAAATATATCAATTTATACAAACATACTTGATTGGCAAAAGGGAGATGCTGCTCAACTCGATGCAGCAGTTGTTGGCAATCCTACTTATACACGTACTAAATACATTGGCAATACGACACCAAATATTATATCTTATGTAGGAGATGCTCAATTGAATTCTATTTTAGGTGGAACTACATTTGGTCAGTACGCTTCAACAAAAATTACTGGATACTTTAAAGCAAAAGAAACCGGAACGTATACTTTTACTTTTGAAGGTAGTGATGCACATCATTTTAAACTAAATGGTAATGTTATTGCATCGAAGTATGGGTTTATGATGAACAATACCGATGCTTTAGGAACTAATACAGGAACTGTAACATTAACTGCAGGACAGTATTACCCTATACAATTAACGCAATTTCAAGGGTCTACATGTTGTGGAACAAATGGAGCATTTAGATTTTATTGGAAACGTCCATCACAAACTGCATGGCAGCAAGATATGGAAGAGTTGTATGCAGAAATTCCGTCTTCGTACACAGGTATTTCTGGTATCACCATTCCAAATAGTCCGCAGAGTAGTATTAGTCAAACCTTATCTAATAGTACTAGCGCGCCAATAACAGTTAAATATGTTGTAACACCTGTATCATCGGTAACAGGTAATTGTGTGATTTCTCCTTTCTTAATTAATGCTACTGTAAATCCAACACCTAGCGTAGCAGATGCGGCGGCTTCTGTTTGTAGCGAAAATAACTACACATTTGTTTCTACGAATAATGCTGATATTTTACCGGTAGGTACTACCTATACCTGGACAATATCTACGAACAATACAGACCTTACTGGCCAAACTGCAGCTAGTACCAGTCAAAATAGTTTTTCGCAAACGCTTGTTAATACGACCAATGTTGCAAAAACTATTGAGTACACCCTTACGCCAACATTTGCAACTTGTACGGGTACTGCATTTAAAATTACACTTACAGTTAATCCTAAGCCGATTGTACCTAATCAGTCGGCAACCATTTGTAGTGGTGAATCATTTACTATTTCTCCAACCAATGATCCGCCAAATACATTAATACCAACTGGAACAAAATATACATGGAGAAATGACTTACGCGGATTTTTAAATTATCAAGCATTTACCAATTTATTTATTTCACCACCAGGCAATAAGGCCGGACTTGATGGATTTTTTACAGGCTCACCAGCAGTCTCTGGCACTAAGTCTATTGATCCAGCAGGTATTAATTTATTAAATTGGAATAACGCCAGTCAAGTTAGTGGTTTAATTGGTTACAATATAGCCGACTTCTTTGCTTATCGATTAACTGGATATTTTATTCCATCTGAAACGGGTACCTATACATTTAGTGTTGAAGGGGATGATGCGGTTGATGTATTAATTGATGGTAATGCAGTAGTTGCGCACTACGGTGGACACGCTGCAGATCCTGTTGGAACGCATACTGGTACTATTTCCATGCAGGCAGGTCAGTCCTATGCCATACAAGTTAGACACCAAGAAACAGCGGGCGGCGAGGCATTAAAAATGTATTGGAAACGTCCTTCTCAAAATGCATGGCAACAAGATGAAACTGAGTTGTATGCAGCCCTGCCTGTGAGTAATTCAAGTATTACAGGGATGAGTGCGCAAACCAACCCTCAGTCTTCAATAAGTCAAACATTAGTGAATACCACTAATATTCCTGTAACTGTAACGTATGTGGTTAAACCAATTGGCGCATCTACTGGAAATTGTACAGGTAATACTTTCAATGTAGATGTAACGGTAAATCCAAAACCTACAATAGCAAATAAAACAGCCACTATTTGTAGTGGTGGTTCGATTGCAATTAATCCTGTAAATGCAACAGATATTGTTCCAGCAAATACAACTTATACCTGGACTATTTCTTCAGATAATACTGATATTACGGGTCAGACAGCGGAGTCTACAGCTCAATCAAGTTTTTCACAATCGCTTGTAAATACAACCAATGCTCCCAAAACAATTGTTTATACCGTAACGCCTACTTCGGGTGCCGCGGGTAATTGTGTGGGATCTACATTTACTGTTACTGTTACTGTAAATCCAATACCACTTATACCAAATGAACTCACAACTATATGTAGCGGAAATGCATTTACAATTACGCCTTCTGGAACCAGCGGAAGCACCATTGTACCAGTAGGAACCACTTACACATGGTCTGTTGCTGCAAATACTAATGTTACAGGACAATCAAATCAATCTAATGCTCAAAATAATATTAGTCAAACATTAACCAACCTTACAAACGCATCTGAAACTGTAATTTATACGGTTACTCCATTAGCAAATGGGTGTACTGGAAATAATTTTACCCTGTCAGTTGTAGTGGCACCTAAACCAATTATTGCAAATATTTCTGCAGCAATATGTAGCCACGAAACATTACAAGTAACGCCAACCAATGGTACAAATATTGTACCGGCTAATACCGAATACACTTGGACTATTTTAACAAATAATAATTCAATTACTGGTCAGGCTGATCAAAATATGGCACAATCATCAATTAGTCAGCATTTAATTAATACATCAAGTTCAGTTCAAACAATGACGTATACCGTAACGCCAAATGCGGGGTCTTGTTCCGGATCTTCTTTTGTATTATTGGTTACGGTTTATCCAATACCGGTTATTGCAAATAAAGTAACAACTGTATGTAGTGATTATGCATTTGTGGTTGCTCCTAGCGGTGGAAGTGATGTTATTCCTGCAAGTACCAAGTACACTTGGACTATATTAAATGACAATAGCAATTTGACTGGGCAATCTGCAATTTCTGTTTTACAAAATAATATTAGTCAAACACTTCACAACACAACTAATATTAATCAAACAATTGTGTATACGGTTACGCCTACATCTGGAGCAGCTGGTTCTTGTGTAGGTCTTCCTTTTACAACAACTGTAACGGTAACACCTACACCGGTTATTCCTAATTTAACAAATACAATTTGCAGCGGAGGTACATTTACTGTGACTCCGGAAAATTCAGGTACTACCATTGTTCCGGCTGGTACTACTTATACTTGGACGATAAGAACAGATAACAATAATTTATCCGGGCAGTCTACAGTATCAACAGCTCAAAATAATATTTCCCAAACCTTGGTAAATTCAACCAATGTAAATCAGGATATTGTATATGAAGTAACGCCTACTAGCGGTAATTGCGTTGGTACTCCATTTTTATTAACGGTTTCAGTAAATCCAACACCAGTTATTCCTAATCAGTTTGCTACAGTTTGTAGTGGCGGAATTTTTACAGTGAGCCCACAAAATAATGGATCGGTAATTGTTCCTGTCGGAACTACGTATACATGGACGGTTGTACCTAATGCAAATGTTACGGGAACTTCCGATGTTACTACCGCAACTAACAATATTAGCCAGCAGCTTGTCAATACAAGTTCAACCGATCAAACAGTTGTATATACTGTTACACCTACTTCTGGTAATTGTGTAGGATCAAGTTTTGAAATTTCTGTAATTGTGCATGCAAAAATTAGACCGCTGGATCAAATGTCGTTTGTTTGTAGTGGTCAAACATTTAATGCAACTGCTATGGGATCGGTTCCTGTTGGTACATTATACAGTTGGACAGTTCCAAGCGTAACTGGTGGTTTAACAGGAGGTACAACCGGAACAGCACAAAATAATATTACAGGAACTTTAATTAATCCAACAAATATAGTACAAACAGCTACCTATACTGTAACACCAATTTTAGTAGCACCATTTGATTTATGTGAAGTGTATGATTTTGTTACTGTTGTAACAATTCATCCTAAACCAACTATAGCAAATGTTTCAGCTCAAATATGTAGTTCTGAGTCCTATAGCCTTACACCGCAAAATACTGGATCAGATATTGTTCCATTGAATACAAGATATACTTGGACGATTCAAACCAACAATACAAACATAGCTGGACAAAATAGTCAATTTGCACCACAAAATTCTTTTGCGCAGCAGCTGGTCAATCTAACAAATACGGATCAAACAATTGTTTATTTGGTTACGCCAAGATCGGGTATGTGCGCTGGCGATAATTTTACGGTTACAATAACGGTTCATCCTAAGCCTAGTATTATGCCACAGGTTGCTACTGTTTGTAGCGGCAATGCTTTTGTAGTAAGTCCTGTAAATACTGGTATAAATATTGTACCTGCAGGAACAACGTATACCTGGACTGTTCTAACTAATAATAATAATATCTTAGGTCAATCTGATGTTTCTGTTTCAAATAATACAGTGAGTCAGGTTTTAACCAATACAACCAATCAATCTCAAAATCTTACCTATCAGGTAACACCTACTTCGGGTGCCGGCGGCGGATGTGTAGGTAATAATTTCTTTGTACATGTTACTGTAACACCTAAGCCTTTTGTATTGGATCAGCAAACAGAAATTTGTAGTGGATCTACTTTTTCTGTAATTCCTGCAGATGGTAATGGAAATATTGTACCAGGCGGAACATTGTATAGCTGGAATATATTTACCAATAATAGTAATATTACTGGTCAAGCCAATGAAACCAATGAACATCCAGTAATTTATCAGACGCTTGTTAATACTTCAAATGTTGATCAAACAATTGTTTATGAAGTAAGGCCAAGGTCTGGATCTTGTATCGGAACCACATTTAAGGTTTCTGTTGTTGTACATCCTGCACCGACAGTTCCAAATCAACAAATCACTATTTGTAGTGAAAATTCATTTACATTAAATCCAAGTTCTATTGTTGGAGCTGTTGTGCCAACCAATTCTACCTATACTTGGACAATTGCTACAAATAATAATGCGTTAACTGGTCAGCAAGCACAAAATATTGGGCAAGCAGTTATATCTCAAACGCTTTCAAATACAACCAACACGCAGCAAACAATTGTATATAGTGTTGCATCAGTAAGTGGTGTTACTGGAGGTTGTGCTGGGTCACCGTTTACGATAACAGTTCAAGTAGATCCTAGGCCAACTATTTCAAATCAAACTGCAGAAGTTTGTAGCGGTGGTAGTTTTGTTGCATCTCCATCTAATGGAAATGGAAACATTGTACCGGCAGGCACAACTTATACTTATACGATTGAAACAAATAATAATTTAATAACCGGTCAGTCTGCGCAGTCTAATGCACAAAATAACATTAGCCAAGCACTTGTAAATACGACCAATATTGATCAAATAATTGTTTACCGAGTAACGCCTACTGCTGGAAACTGTATAGGTAGTTCTTTCTTACTTACTGTTACCGTGCATCCTAAACCTTCTATACCTGCTACGGTTCAAACCATATGTAGTGGTAGTTCGTTTTTAATTACACCATTAAACGGTGGTTCCACTATTATACCGGCAAATACAACGTATACTTGGACGGTTGCAAATAATGTTTCTATCACTGGAGCAACCAATCAAACGACAGCTCAAAATAATATTAGTCAAACCCTAACTTCTTCTTCCTTTATTCCGCAAGATGTTATTTATACAGTAACGCCTACTTCTGGTGCAGCAGGTTCATGTGTAGGAGGTACGTTTACGGTTACCATTACCGTTAACCCAATACCAAACGTTAATAGTATCAATAACCAGGTTATTTGTAATGGTTCAACAACAACGGGTGTAACATTTACAGGTAATGTTGCAGGTACGGTTTATAATTGGAGTAATACCAATACAGCAATTGGCCTTGGTGCATCAGGTGTAGGAAATATTGCATCATTTGTTACAACCAATACGACCAATGCCACTATTTCAGGAACCATAACAGCAGTACCTATTTATACCAATGCAGGTTTAAGTTGTACGGGCGCTCCAACATCATTTACGATTGCAGTAAATCCAATACCCACTGTTAATGCGGTGGTGAGTCAAGAGCTTTGTACTGGGTCTTCTACAACTGCTGTTGCGTTTAGTGGATTTGTGCCAAATACAAATTACAATTGGACAAATTCCAATACAACTATTGGTCTTGGGGCAAGTGGCGTAGGTGATATCCCTTCATTTACAACTATCAATACCGGTACATTACCGCAGGTTGCTACGATAACCATAACGCCTACCTATTCAAACCTTGGATTAACATGTACTGGTAGTTCTAAACAATTTATTTATACTGTTAATGCTGTTCCATCTATTGCAAATATTACGGAAACAATTTGTAGCGAAATAAGATTTACAACGATTCCTGTAGATGGCGGCGTTAATGCAAATATTGTTCCTCCAAACACAAGATACACATGGACGGTTGCTGCTAATCCAAATGTAAGTGGACAACAAAGTCAGCTAGTTCCTCAAGTATCTATATCTCAGGTGCTTACCAACTTAACGAGCGTTGTTCAAACAGTTGTTTATACGGTTACTCCAATTTCTGGTTCAAATGGAGCATGTTTTGGTCGTTCATTTACAATAACAGTTACTGTACATCCAAAAGTAACGGTGCCCAATCAGCTGGTATCTATTTGTAGTGAAGGTTCATTTAGTTTAACGCCTGCTACTTTTACTGGCACTACTATCATACCTGCCGGTTCAACATTTAGTTGGCCGCTTCCAAATTTATCTGGAACGATTACAGGTTCGGCAGCAGGGATCAATCAAAATTTTATTTTTGGCACCCTAACCAATCCAACCAACACGGAGCAAACGGCTGTTTACACCATCACACCTTTATCGGGTAACTGTACTGGAAATATTTTTACAATTAGTGTAGAAGTAAAACCAAGGCCACATTTAAGCTCTATCATAACAGTTCCTGCTATTTGTACCAATAGTGTATTTAATTATGAAGCACAAAGTACGGTCGTTAATACTTCATTTAGTTGGAGTAGAGCTGCTATTGCTGGCATTCAAAATCCTGCTAATAGTAGTAATGGAAATACAATTAAAGAAATACTCATTAACACAACTGCTGCTCCTATTGTAGTTCCGTATACATTTACGTTAACTGCAAGAAGTTGCGTTGTAACGGAAACCATTACTGTAACTATATTACCTACAGTGCAGGCGCAGTTTGCTTCAAACAATGATCTAATAAATTGCGCGCCGTTTGTTTATAATACCTATAGTACGCCTTCTGATTTTGCTTCCGTAAGGTGGTATTATACCGATAACAACAACGTGATTATTGGTAATAGAGCTGGTTACAACAGTAGCTTTACTTTTGTGCAACCGGGAAGCTACAAAGTGGCAATGATTGCTTATCATCCAAATGGATGTCCAGATACTTTACAAAAACCTGTTACTGTAACAACTTCTGCAATCGTTAATTTTTCGCCTATCGACTCTATGTATTGCGGACCTTCAAAATCTGTCACATTTACAAATGGTACAACCTATGCAGGGCAGGGTGCTGTAACTTATCGATGGCTTATTGATGGGGTTGTCGTATCTACAAACGAAACAGGGTATACCCATAATTTCACAACACCGGCTTCGCAAGTTGGTATTAAAAAGTATACAGTTACACTAGAGGCAACCACATTAATTTCTGGATGCGTTAGTTCGCTGACAAAAAATATTTATATTTTACCAACGCCAAAATCTTTTTTTACCGCTTCGCCTTTGAATGGTTGTGCTCCTTTAAACATCAGCTTTGCAAATACAAGTTTATATGCCGATACTTTTAAATGGTATGTAAATGATAGCTTATTTAGCACAAGTCAAGTTCCAAATACATTTGTAGCCAACAAGTCAGGTCAAGCGTATACATTTAAATTGGTTGCTATTGCTAATTCTGGATGTGCTTCCGATTCTTTGGTTCAAGTTGTAAACACACTTGCAAATCCTGTTGCTAATTTTGACACAACAGGTATTTCAAAGATTTGTAAATCTGCAGCGGTAACATTCAATAATCAATCATTTATTGGTGCGATCAATAATACAACTGGATTAACATATCAGTGGAAAATAAACAATGGGCTACAATCAACGGTAGAAGCCAATCCTAGATTTTGGTTCTCAAACTCAAATTCATTAGTAGACTCGGCATACTTGGTTCAATTAATTGTAACAAGTGCAACAGGCTGTAAAGATTCTATTCAAAAATCAATTCTTGTACAACCTGCTCCAAAACCTATATTCTCGGTAGTGGGTGGTAATGCTATATGTTCTTCAAAAGATTTGACAATTCGTGTTAGCAATGTATCTATTGCTAAAGGAATACCACAGTATACTTGGTCAATTCGCAATACTGGATCTGTAAATACTTTTGCGACAGTAAGTTCAGGTACTGCTGCACAACCTAGTTTCCGTATTCCGGATAATACTTCATTGGTTGATTCTGTGTATGAGATAAAATTAATGGTTACCACCACTGATGGATGTGTGGCTGATTCTGTTGTTAACCTTCGTGTACATCCAAGACCTAGTAGTAGTATTGTACTTAGTAGTTTAGCGAATTGTGGAAATGCTAATTTTATTGCTACTGCCTCAAATATGGCTAGTATTAAAAGTAATATATGGTCATGGTCTGCTAATTCACCTAATGCTCCAACACCAACTATTTCAATAAGTAATAATGTAGCGAGGTTTATACTAGCAGATAACTTAACACAGCAATCGATAGTGTACCAAATAAAAGTATTAGATACTACATCTTTTGGATGTTTTGATACAGCTAGTGCTCAATTTACACTCTATCCTAAACCGCAAGCTAAATTTGTATATGCTAGAATGGATAGTTGCGCTGTATGGAGGTTTGATATTTCAAATACTTCAAACCTAGGTAATGGTGATGCATTATCAACTGGATTGTATGAGTGGATTATTACAAAAAGAAGTGCTTTGCAACAAATCAGTGCAGGTGCTCTATTTGCAAGATATACTTTGGTAGCGCCTCAATTTAATTTCACAAATACGGGCACTGCTGATAGTTTATATGATGTTAAACTCATTACGCGCAATAGGTTTGGTTGTTCTGATTCTACAGTTCAAACCTTTGTGGTTCATGCAAAACCTCGTGCCATCATTTTAGCTGGCACTACTGTAGCAGATGCACCATTTAATATTACTAGACAAAATAATTTGCTAGCCGTAGACTATCCAAATATAAATGGAGCATACACCTGGCGTGTTTTACACCCTGTTTCAAGCGCTACAATTGCTACTACATTTGATAGATATAGTAATCCATTTACCATCATCAATAGTGACGATAGTGTACTTGTACAGTTAATTGTTGGAAGCTTGTACAATTGTGCTGCTGATACTGCAACCGTATTATTTAAAACACTTCCTTCTATTGTTGCTGATTTTGATAGAAGTGATAGTGTCGATTGCTCCGGTAATACTGCATTTGTATTTACTGATAAATCTATCTCAAAATCTGCAACAATTACAGATCGCTTCTGGGATTTTGGTGATGGCGTAACGGCTAGTGGCGCTCAGGTTTCACATACCTATAAGCAGCCTGGTATTTATTGGGTTTCTTTGTATGTGAAAGATGCCAATGGTATTGTTTCCAAAAAAACCTACAAGCGTGTTATAGTTATGGGTACTGCAGTTGTTGATTTTGTGGCTACAAATTCATGTGAGGGTGCTGCAACATTCTTTTTAAACAACAGCCAATTTGGTTATGGAAGCAAAGCGTTCTCTAAAATATTCTGGGACTTTGGAGATGGAAATAGTTCTACACTAGAAAACCCAAGTCATATTTATAGGGTTGCAGGTGTTTATAATGTTACACTCACATTAAGAGGAGATAGCAGTTGTTTGTTGACTAGTAAAACCAAGTCAATTACAATTTTTGGAAAGCCCGCTGCCGATTTTAATTATACAGACAATTGTATTAATCTACCAATACAATTCACCAATAAAACGGTGCCAAGTAAAGGCGAAAGCAACTATACTGTAATTGGTTGGGATTTTGGTGATGGGACTACAAGTATTAGTATAGATCCAATACATACATATAACCTAGCTGGAACTTATAATGTTCGTTTAATTGTTGCTAGTACAATTTGTGCAAATTCAAGAGATACGATTGTTAAGCAGATTAAAGTGAATATTCCAAGGCCATCTATGGTTTACCCACTTGTTAAAGCAACACGCAATAGACAGCTTACATTAGTAGCGCAGCCTGGTGGACTGTCTTATATATGGTCTCCAAATGTTGGCTTGCAAGGACCTAACCAAAGAAGCCCGCTTGCGAAATATACACTCCTAGATCCTAATAAAATCAACTATACCATTACCATTAAAGATTCAAGTGGATGCGTGATTAAAGACAATCAGGAAGTATGGGTATTTGATAAATCGGAAGTCTACGTTCCTACCGCCTTTAGCCCGAACGGAGATGGCGCCAATGATGTGTTATTACCATTCTATATTAATATAGCTAAGTTAAATTACTTTAGAATTTACGATCGTTGGGGTAAGCTCATTTTTGAAACCAATGACCTCAAGGAAAGTTGGAATGGACTTGTAAATGGAAAACAAGCACCACTTGAAAGTTATGCATGGAGCATTGCTTGCGTAGATGCAGATGGTAAATTACTTCTCAGAAAAGGGATGGTTACAATGATTAGAGATTAATCAATTACATCCTATAACAAACTGCATTGATATTCATACCGGCTCCTACAGAAGCAAATAAAACAATGTCTCCTTTGTGTAGGCTGTGATTTTCTAGTTGTCCATGATTTACTAAATCATACAAGGTAGGTATTGTGGCTACAGAGCTGTTACCTAGTTTATGAATACTCATGGGCATAATATGTGCTGGTATTTCTTTGATGCCGTATAATTTAAAAAGCACTTTAATAAATCCTTCGTCCATTTTTTCGTTGGCTTGGTGAAGGAAAAACTGTTTTACCTCGCTCACGTGTACGCCTGCTTTTTCAAGGCATTCTTTCATCGCGATGGGTACGTTTTTAATAGCGTACTCGTACACTTTACGGCCCTTCATTTTAATATAACGCACGCTCGGATCGCTATCTGGTTTATTGGATTTGCCCATGTATAAATAATAGGCTTCATCGTTGCAATGGCTTTGAACACTGGCTGCTAAAATACCAGCAGTTGTATCTTCTTTGGCTTCTAAAATGGTTGCACCTGCGCCATCACTAAAAATCATACTGTCTCTATCATAATCATCTACCACACGACTTAATGTTTCGGCACCAATGACCAAACATTTTTTTGCCATCCCTGATTTTATAAAGGCATCTGCCTGAATTACGCCTTGTATCCATCCTGGGCAACCAAATAAAATATCGTAAGCCACACAATTTGGGTTTTTGATACCCAAATCATGCTTTACCCTAGATGCAAGTGCAGGTAAAACGTCTGTTTGAATGGTTTTGTCTAATACGTTTCCAAAATTATGTGCTACAATAATTTGATCTAGCGTTTCTGGATCAAGTGCTGCATCTTCAATTGCTTTTTTAGCAGCGATGGTAGCCATATCAGATGCATTCACATCTGAACTGGTGTAGCGTCTTTCCTCAATTCCTGTAATGTCTTTAAATTTTTCAACAATTTCAGTAGAAGGTGTTTCTATCGCTTCTCCATTTTCTGTAAAAAAATGATGATTGGTAAAATCAGTATTTTTTTTAATGCTTGGAGGTATATAAGAACCCGATCCTGTGATAACTGTTTTTAAATTAGACATGCATTATGATTATGGGTTATAAATATTTGTCACCTTTATTACGTTTAACTTCAGCAACATATTCTTTAATAGATTGTTCTTTGTCTTTTTTACAAATGAGAAGAGCGTTTTCCGAATCTACTACAATAAAATCATCTAAGCCTTGCAATACCATGAGTTTATTTGCGGGCCCTGATACCATACACTTTGTGGCATCAATAACGATCACATGATCAGATGCTACTGCGTTGCCTAAATAATCTTTTTCTAAATTATCATAAGCGCTATTCCAGGTTCCTAAATCACTCCAGCCAAATGATGAAGGAATCACATATACATTATCTGCTTTTTCCATGATGGCAACATCAATTGAAATATTAACGCAGAGTGGATATATTTTGTCGATGGCTTCTTTTTCTTGTGGCGTATTAAACTTGTCTTTTGCAGCATCAAAAAGCTCAAACATTTCAGGTTGAAAAAGTTCAAATGCTTTTACAATTTGTGCCACTTTCCAAACAAAAATACCAGCGTTCCATAAAAAGTCGCCACTGCTAATAAATGTTTTAGCAAGTTCTAGGTCTGGTTTTTCTGTAAATGTTTTTACTTTAAAAATACCACCGGCTGCTTCTAATGTATCGTGTTGAATATATCCATATCCTGTATTCGGATGTGTGGGCTTAATACCAAGTGTAACAAGCGATTTGATATGATTTACGAACTCAAGTGCTTTGCTCGTGGTTTCTCTAAACTGTTCTGCATCTAAAATCATATGATCGGATGGTGCAACAATTAAAGAAGCTTCTGGGTCTTTTTGTAATAACTTACAGGAGATATAGGCGATACATGCAGCTGTGTTTTTTCTGCTAGGTTCCGCTAATATATTTTGTACGGGAAGTTCAGGTAATTGTTCCTGAACAATGGATACATATTCTTCAGAAGTAACGATGTAAATATTTTCTAAAGGTATAAATGCCTTGTATCTTTCAAATGTCCATTGAATCAGTGATTTTCCGGTATGTAAAATATCTAAAAATTGTTTAGGGTATGCAGTTCTACTCATAGGCCAAAACCTACTGCCAATCCCACCGGCCATAATGGCTACGTAATGGTGTTTATTCATAACTAAATAAGTCCCTCTTTTATAAGTTCGTGGATATGTAATATACCATGGTAGTTACCTTCTTTTGTAACAACCAAATGGCTAATTTCATGTTGCTTCATCTTTTCAATTGCTTCTACAGCAAGGGTTTGATGATCTATTGAGTGGGGGGTATGTGACATAATATCAGATGCAGTAATATTTTCTATCTGCACTGTTTTTTCTAGCATGCGTCTTAGATCACCATCTGTGATAACACCTGCAATTTGGCCATTATTAATCACGACTGCAACACCCAATCTATTTTTAGTGATTTCAATTATCACATTTTTTAATGGCGTATTAAGTGCAACTGTTGGTTTCAAATCCGTGTTGGTAAGATCTGCTACTTTTAAAAATAAACGCTTGCCTAAATTACCACCTGGATGGTATTTTCCAAAATCGGCACTGGTAAAACCTTTTAATTGCATCAGGCATACCGCTATAACATCTCCCATGACTAGTTGAGCCGTAGTACTTGTGGTTGGCGCTAAATTATTAGGACAAGCTTCAGCACTAACAGACGCATTTAAAATATAGTCCGACTGAACTGCTAAAAAACTTGCAGTATTGCCCACAATACCTATTAATTTATTGCCAAAGTTTTTAATGTAGGGAACCAGGGCTTTAATTTCAGGACTCTCTCCGCTCTTGCTAATAATAAGTACGATATCGTCTTTTTGTACTGTGCCTAAATCACCATGAATAGCGTCGGCGGCATGCATAAATAAAGAGGGTGTGCCGGTAGAATTAAGTGTAGCTACAATTTTTTGAGCAATCAGCGCACTTTTTCCAATCCCACTAAAAACCAAACGGCCTTTGCAGTTGTTAAGAAGTTCAATCGCTTCAATGAAAGATGCGTCCAAAAATGTGGCTAGGTCTGCAATAGATTTTGCTTCTAATTGAATGGTTTGTAAAGCGGTGTCTAATATTCCGTTTTTCATGCTTTGCAAAGGTAAACTTTAACATGAAAGCACGCGTATTCAGACCATTCTTTGTTAACTTCGCCGTCCTTTCAAAAAAAAGGATTAACTTAAACAAAGGACAAATTCCCGTTTTTAGTTGATTATGAAGGAAATACAGATGAGAAATGGCAAAAATAAGTAGCAAAACCACCAAAACAACCACAAAAGCAGCCCCTAAAAAGGCGCCAACTAAAATAAAAGGCCCCAGACAGGCCAGCACCATCGTAGATCCGAGTAATTTTGATATTTACGCGGGTCTCGAAAAGTATTTTGGTTTTAGAGAGTTTAAAGGGACGCAAGAACAGGCGATCAACAGTTTATTGAGCGGTAAAGACACGTTTGTTATCATGCCAACCGGCGGTGGGAAAAGCTTATGTTATCAATTACCGGCACTACTCCAAGAGGGATGTGCCATTGTGGTGTCTCCACTTATTGCACTCATGAAAAACCAGGTAGACCTGGTGCGCGGTTACAGCGAAAATGACGAAGTCGCACACTTTTTAAATTCTTCTTTAAATAAGGGTCAAATAAAAATAGTAAAAGATGATTTGCTAAATGGCAAAACCAAACTATTGTATGTGGCGCCCGAAACATTAACCAAGCAAGAAAACCTTGATTTTTTTAGCGACCTCAAAATTTCCTTTTTTGCCGTAGATGAAGCCCACTGTATTTCGGAGTGGGGACATGATTTTAGACCCGAGTACAGACGCTTACGAGAAATGATGGACATTATCAATCCATCGGTGCCTGTTGTTGCTTTAACGGCAACGGCTACGCCAAAAGTGCAAAGCGATATTGTTAAAAATTTAGGTTTACGCGACGCTAATATTTTTCTTTCAAGTTTTAATAGGTCTAATTTATTTTATGAAATTCAGCCTAAAATAAAAAAAGAAGATACCGTAAAGCATATTGTAAAATTTATTTCACAGCATAAAGGAAAGAGTGGAATTATTTACACCCTCAACCGTAAAACCACCGAAGAATTAGCAGAATTACTGGTAGCCAATAACATTAAAGCGGTAGCTTACCACGCGGGTCTTGATCAAAAATTAAGGGCCGAAAGACAAGACCAGTTTTTACAAGAAGATGTACAGGTAATCGTTGCTACCATTGCGTTTGGCATGGGTATCGATAAGCCAGATATCCGTTTTGTAATTCACTTTAATATTCCAAAGTCTATCGAAAATTATTACCAAGAAACCGGTAGAGCAGGTCGCGATGGACTAGAAGGTATTTGTGTACTATACTATTCTCATAAAGACGTTTCAAAAATAGAACACCTCATGCGCGATAAGCCATTAAGCGAACGCGAAGTGGGTAATCAACTCATTGACGAAACGGTTGCTTACGCAGAAAGTGGTGTTTGTCGTAGAAAAATATTACTGCATTATTTTGGAGAAGAATGGCCTACACAAAACTGTGGCAACTGCGATAATTGTAAAAACCCAAAAGAACTCATTGAAGCCAAAGAAGAAGTTGTAAAAATATTAAAAGTTATTGCAGCACTAGATGAACGCTTTGTGGCAGATTACGTGGTGAATATGGTAAGCGGTCATTTAACGCCACAAATTTCAATGTTTAGGCATGACGTGTTACCGGTGTTTGGAATTGGAAAAGACAAAGACGCACACTTCTTTAATAGTCTTATAAGACAAATGCTTCTCGAAAATTTAATTAGAAAAGACATTAAAAAATTATTAAAAGAGATTTTAGCAGACATCGAAAGAGAAAGAAAAGAAAAAGCTGGAAGAGAAAAAACAGGCTGAATTAGAAAAGAAGAAGAAACTTGAAAAAGAGAAATTAGAGAAAGAAAAGGAAAAAGAGAAAGAGAAGGCCAAGGAAGCCGAGAAGAAGAAAAAAGATGAGGCTCAGAAAAAAACTGATGCCGCTGTCAAAGCCAAAGAGGACGCCAAGAAAGCTGCAGCTGAGGAAAAACGCGCTGCTGCACTTCGCAATGAAAACCTGAAGCGCATGCAAGGCATGGCGGGCGCCTCGGGTGACGAAAATGCCAAAGGCACAGCGCTTAAGTCTTCCGGCCCTTCCGCCAACTATGCTGGCCGAATTCGAGCACGCATCAAACCCAACATTACATTTACAGAAGACGTTGCTGGCAACCCAAAAGCCGAGGTTGAAGTTCGAACCTCACCAGATGGCACCATCTTGAGTCGTAAACTTCTGACCAGCAGCGGCAATAAATCATGGGACGATGCAGTTCTCAAGGCCATCGACAAAACCGCCATCCTGCCGCGCGACGAAGATGGCCGCGTCCCACCCGTTCTAGAAATCAGCTTCCGCCCGAAAGATTAATTGGGGTCAGATCAACATTAATTTGGTCAATCAGTTGGGGGCAGAGGCTAATGGGGGCTTCCTCATGGT